>Ga0180433_10006998_pt1 | contig 14566 bp, 11 predicted proteins | sample SS_ome_8_FD_132980 | JGI IMG/M metagenome (GOLD analysis project Ga0180433, IMG submission 132980) | Hypersaline lake sediment archaeal communities from the Salton Sea, California, USA - SS_1_D_1 metaG | ecosystem: Environmental > Aquatic > Non-marine Saline and Alkaline > Hypersaline >... | reverse complement strand
TCTGACTAAAGTCCAGTTCAGCAGCGGTTTTTTTAATAAAACCGGTATACCTGAAATTATTGTCTGTTGCAGTAATGTTTTTACAGCCCCGTGAAGCAAATTCATAGCTTATACTTCCTGTACCTGCAAAAAGGTCAAGGATCTTCATGTTTTCGAATTCCTTGAGGAAATTCCCAAGTATTATTGTAAACAGGCTCTCTTTTGCAAAATCTGTTGTAGGCCGGTCATGAAAGAATTTAGGCGGATGGATGGCTTTTCCACGGTATATGCCGCTGATTATTCGCATACCGGCAGGCTTAGGAGATTTGAATAACTATGGAGAGGTATTTTGTCTAATGTGTAGCTGTAAACAAAATTATTATTGCGTTTCGAGAAAGAGATATTTCTAATAAATTGTTTAATATATGAATACAGACCGGAGTCTTTCGTAATAATTCCCGAAAGACAAAGGGGTGTTTCTTCAGGGTTAAGTTTCAGGTGTTCATATATATACATAAGGAAATAAGTGAAATCCTCTTCGTTGGACCACGGGAACGAATTATACAGTATCAGACCTTCGCTACCGATAACCACAATATCAAAAAAAGAATCCGATATATTAACATTCACATACCTGTTCTGTTTCTTTTTGACCTTAATATCTAATAGTGAATTTTCTATAAAAGGAGTTGCCTGGTGATAATAGCTGATATTGTCATAATAATTATTCAGGAGATTGTAAATGTTTTCAGGAAGAGAAAAAATATTGAATGACCCTGCATTCATAAGTTTATTAGACATGATCTTACAGGAAGGGTTAGTTTTATGGTTGAAACCAAAATAGTCAGGGGAATTTTCCTCCCGGAAAAGGGATGCAGGTACTAAGGTTGATTTTTCCGATATATAAATGAATTTAACTGTTTTATAATTTTTATCCAGGTATTCATCTTTTTTAATTATTTTTTGTATTTCGTTATGTATTTTGTCATCTGTTATATTATCATCAAACCCTGAGTGTTTCAGTGCAATGTATTTATTTCTTACACTGTCCAGGATACAATATGAAAACCCGGATGATCCTGTTTGTATTAATAAGTGATATGTGGAAGTTAGGTTTAAATCCAGTGTCTCATCTGTAAGGGCAATGTCCTTCATTTTTATTCCCAATTGCCGGCATTGTTGTTTGCCACATTCAGGTCGCCGACCTTCAGGCCGGGGAATTTGTCTCCACTTGTAAGGTTGATGATCAGTCGCTCATCCATTCCCTGAAGCAGGACTTTATTCGTTACTGAGGCTTCAAATACTTTAACTTTTACTTTGGAACTTGTTTCCACTTCGTTTGTCCCGAGTTCGAATTCCTTATTATCCGTATAAGGAACATATTTTATTGAGTCAATAGGATAATTATCAGGGAAAATGGAGTCAAGTACACTGATCATTATTGTATCTCTTGTTATTATACCTTCCTCAACAGCCATAGCCACAGTAAGTGAATCAAGCAGGTGGTCAGGGATCTGACCGATTGACCTGATCACAGGCAGAGAATCATTTTTTACGAAATTTATCAGAGAATCAAAACTGGCAGTATAAGCGCCCTTTACATCTTTATATGCTATCTGTGCAGTTCGTATATTTTTAAGTTTACGAATTGTCGCTTTATATCTTATATCTTTTTCAGTATTGAATCTTATTGGTTTTGCTATACTTTCGTAAGTGAAATATCCAAGGGCAATGATCCCTATTGCCAGCACTATCTGAATAATAATTTTCATTTTTCTGATTTTAAAAATTTGTTTATCTGCAAAAATATAATTTTTTTAATAATATTTTTAAAGTTATACTTTTTATAAGTATTGAAATAGTAATTTTATTGTTTTTTATATAATATCAAAAAATAAGTCATTTGGAAAGCAGTTAAATGTGTCAGGTGGTAACACCTGACACCAGGTTATTGTTTTTTATATAATATTAAAAATTAAGCCATTTCAAGAATTATCAAATTGACAAATCTTCAAATTGACAAATTTCCAAATTAACAAATTATGCTTAGGGATCATTTTTTATCGGTAATAAAGAAGAATTTTGATTATCAGTGTACAGGAAGCCAGGAGGTATTGCTTGATAAACTTTCGGGATTTGTTACCAATGGCAATGACCGCACCCTTTTTTTAATGAGGGGTTATGCAGGTACGGGAAAGACCACGGTCATCAGTTCCCTGGTCAGGGCATTGTCACACTTCGGGATGAAATCTGTTTTACTGGCACCTACAGGGAGGGCGGCAAAGGTCTTATCTTCATATTCGGGAAAGCAGGCATTTACAATACACAAAAAAATATACAGGCAGAAATCGTCTAAAGATGGATTCGGGGAATTTGCACTTGACAGGAACCTGCACAGGGATACTATTTTTATTGTTGATGAGGCGTCAATGATTTCGAATCATTCACGTGAGATGGTACTATTCGGTTCAGGAAGGCTTTTGGATGATCTTATAAGCTATGTATATAATGATTTAAACTGCAGGCTTATACTTGTAGGGGATTCGGCACAACTTCCTCCCGTAGGGATAGATATCAGCCCTGCACTGGATAATGAAGCCATAAAGGGTTACGGCCTGGAAATATCTGAGGCAAACCTTACGGATGTAATAAGACAGGCAGAAGGTTCTGGGATATTGTGTAATGCCACTTCAATAAGGGATATCATAAGAGTTAAAGGGACAGTGACGGGTATTCCTGAATTTAACCTGAACGGGTTTGATGATATTATAAGGCTGGACGGCAGGTATCTTGTGGAAGAGATAACCGGAGCCTATGACAATTGCGGAATGGGAGACACCCTCGTTGTTACACGTTCAAATAAGCAGGCAAATAAATACAATCAGGGTATAAGGAACCAGATATTGTGGAGAGAGGAGATGCTTACACCCGGTGATTATATGATGGTTGTCAGGAATAACTATTACTGGCTTGACGAGAGCGATGATATCAGTTTTATTGCAAATGGTGATATTATTGAGATATTACGGATACACAGGTATGAGGAAAGGTATGGCTATCGCTTTGCAGATGTGACCTTGCGATTTACTGATTATGGCGATCTCGAAGCAGAAGCGAAAATAATGATTGACACCATAAATCTTGAGACCGCTTCATTGTCAGGAGAAGATAATAAGGCTTTCTTTTATGCTGTTCTGGAAGATTATGCAGATGAAAAAAGTAAGAAAAAAAGATATGACAAGGTGCGGAAAGACCCTTTTTTTAATGCACTACAGGTGAAGTTCGCCTATGCGGTAACTTGTCATAAAGCCCAGGGAGGGCAGTGGCATACAGTATTTGTAGATCAGGGATATGTGGATAAGAATAATATAACTATTGAGTATTTACGGTGGTTATATACTGCATTTACCAGGGCAACGGATAAATTATACCTGGTTAATTTTAAGGATGAGTATTTTAAGGATTGATTAGCTGAATAAATAAATATTTTCAAATCTGCAAATCCTGCCTTCCGGCAGGCAGGTATCGAATTGGCAAATTATTTAGCGCCTCTATCATAGCTTCCGCCTTCACAAGGCATTCTTCATATTCCTTTTCAGGATCAGAGAGGCTGGTGATAGCGCCGCCGGTAATAAAGGACATATATTTCGAAGATGCATTATATAGTATGCTGCGTATAACAACATTAAAATCAAAGTCACCCTCAGGGGTTATATAACCTACAGATCCCGAATAGAGCCCCCTCCTGGTCTTTTCATATTTTTCAATAAGTTCCATTGCTTTTATTTTTGGCGCTCCGGTCATCGATCCCATAGGGAAAGCGTTTTTAATAACATCTGTAAAATGATATTTCTCATCAATTTCCGATACAATAGTTGAGATTATCTGATATACCTGTTTGAAACCATAGACACCCAGCAGCTCTTCAACCATAACTGAAGATCTTTTTGCTGTTCTGGAAAGGTCATTCCTGACCAGGTCAACGATCATCACATTTTCAGATTGTTCTTTAGGATCACTGATAAGTTGTTCCTTTAAGCAAACATCCTCGTTATATGTTTTACCTCTTTTGATAGTTCCTTTTATAGGTTGAGAGATCACTTTGGCACCTGTTTTTTTTATAAATCTCTCGGGGCTTGCTGATAAAAGGAATTTATCATCGATCCTGTACAGGCATGAGAAAGGAGTGGGAGAGACGTTTTTAAGCCTGTTGAACAATATATAAGGGTCAAGGTCGGTATTGTCGCAGTAAAATTCCTGGCAAAGGTTAAGTTCATATATATCACCTCTCTGTATATGTTCTTTTACCCTGTTCACCGCATCCAGATATTCATTTTTTGAGAACCTTGCTTTAATAATTGCATTTATAGTATTATCCGTAATATTTACCGGAGTATTTTTTATTTCATCAAACAATGTACTGGTATTTTCATGGTCAGAGAATTCAGGAATAAATTCTATTGTTACTTTATTACCGGTTATTATAAAAACGTATTTCGGTCTGAAGAAATGAAGAGCCGGCATTTCTATATTATCACTGTTTTCTGATACCAGATTCTCTATCTCATTTTTCAGGTCGTAAGTCAGAAATCCGAAAAGCCAGTCTTTACAGGTTTCGTAAAGATCTTTCAGGGACTCAAATCCATTATTTTTATTTACAATTGTTTCTGCTATTGAGTCGGCTCCGATAATGCAGTCAAATGAGTGGTAATTGACCCGGGAGTGATTATTATCATAGTAATTGTTACTGTCCAGGTAGGATAATCTGGGGAAATTTCCTGCCCACGCAAGCGCTTTTTGCTTGAACAAACCGGGATCTGATAACGTATATATACCGGTTTCTTTCATTCGGAGAAAAAATTATGCCTTTTAAAGACCCAGTATCTCTTCACCCTGCCTGAAGACAATATCTCTTGGTATTCCTGCTTCGGAGATCCTGTCCAGGTCTTTCTGCAGGCATGGCATGATCTTTCCATTTTCTTCTATAAGAGTTTTTGCAGCTTCATAATCGCCATCACCCTGGATTGTAAGGACTTTGGCTGCCAGTGATGATACTGCTTCCTTTGTCTTATCAAAATCAACTCTGTAGGTTCCTTTTTCTTTATCGTATGTGAAAGCCCCTTTATCTTTGAAATAGTTGAATGTGATCATATTTGCCTTACCGTGTGAGCTGGAGATACCAAACCGGACAGAGCGGAAGGTGCTTGCTATAAAGGTCACGTAATTATCCATTAACTCGCCTGTAGTCAGCTCACCTTTGTCGTATAACACACCGATAATATATAACCCGAGAATATCTGCCTTACATTCTTCGATAGCAGTATATTGGTCTTTCAGGGCTTCACGTACAGTACCGCTTCCGTCAACGGTATTGCCCATGCCCAGACCGTGACCGGTCTCATGGAACATTATATTCTCAAAGAAAGCATCGAATTTGATATGCTTCTTCTGGTCTTCAGCAATAAGAATATCGGAAATAGGTACAAGTATCTTATCGAATTTTGCTTTAATGGAATTCTTAAGTTGCAATTTTCTGCTTCCTTTTGTTTCTCTTACTTTTTCATCATTAGGCAGATTGATAGCTATTGTCTTGCTTCCTGCATTGCAGTCGCCTGCATAATATATTGCATCATAAACTCCGAGGTCAGAATCGCTACCCGGACTATCACTTTTATATTTATCTTCAACAGGCAGGCTTTGTTGAAGATCAGGAATTAATGAAGCAAATCTTTCAAGTTTATTGCTCCATTCCATATCTTTAATAAGCAGAAAAGCCTCGTGTGCAGCTTTATAACCATAAAGTGCGTCTTCATAAGTTTCTATCGGGCCGACAACAAAATCAATAATATTATTTTTCATATCCATCCATGCAATGTCACTGTCGAAATACTCATCTGTAAGTAAAGCCTCTGCACGTAATTCAAGATATTTTTTAAATCCTTCATTTTCTGCAAGTTCTGCCGCCTGTTTTAACAGGTCTGCTGCTTCTTCTGTTTCATTTTTGAAATAGTCGTGATAGAAATGGACAGTCAGTGGCCCGGATGTTTCTTTTCTTCTCAGGATAGTATATAAGCTTGTTTTATATTTGTCTTCCAGTGCATTAAATTCATCGTGAGTCATGTCAACCGGATAAAAACCTGATCCTTTTGGTTTTTCATTGATGTTTTCAATAAAAGGTTTATTGCCGTTCAGTCTTTCCCATGGCCCGTAATTTATCTTAACGAAATCTTTATATGATTCATCTTTAAGCTTGTTTATGAATACGTTATGGTCTTCATGAAACACTTCTTTCCAATAGATATCATCCATTATCCTGGCAACTTTAATAAGCAGAACAAGAATCTTTTTCTGGTTTTCTGAAAGCACACTTAAGTCAGTAGTCAGTTCTACCATTGCAAATTCATCCACTTTGTCCTTTAGGGTTAAAGTTTTTGTTTCAACTGTGTCTTTTGTTGAATTATCCTGATCTGTATCCGGCGATTTGCAGTTATTTAAAGATAACATTGCTATAATAAATATAAATGCGGTTAATAATAGGGTTTTTTTCATGGTTATTAAAAGTTTATTAGGTTTTTCAGTTTGTCTGTTTTCGGTTATTGGTTTATCAGTTATCAGAGCATTTCTTTATCATCGGTTAATTCATCATCATCTGCGTAAAATCTGAATCCCAGACGTTTTCCTGTCTTCATTTTTGACTTATTTATTCGCTCTTTCATTTGTGCCACAGAAGTGATCTTTACAGCATCATAAGGGGGCACGAGAAGGTCAAAGTCAAGAGCGTACAGGATTGCGGATTCCACTATACGGGATATGTTGTCTTTACTGATTTTATCATTGCCGAATTTATTATATAAAAATCCGAGTTGTCTTTTCCCTTCAACGAAATAGTGATTGTCTTTGTTGATAAATATCCTGCCTATCAGGTATCCGAGATCATCAAGCCTGTTATATTTAAAAGAGTCTGTAAGAAAGTTGAAAATACTGATTATACCGGTATAGGTACTGAAATCATTTTCACGAACATAAGATGTTTTCCATATTCCGTGATCCCTGTAAAAGTCGAAAATATTCGTATGCATATTAAAAACAAGCAGGTCGCCTGCGACTTTCAGTTCAGCTTCAAAAGCTCCTTTATCGCTATATTCAAGCCATACGCGTGTATCTACTTTTTTTAAATTTTTATTATATTCTTTTACTAATTCCTGCAATACTTCTTTTAGAAGGTTAAATGTGTCAATCGTATTGTCATATACCTGCTGCTTTATAGCGCATTTTTCCTTCAGGGTATTTATTATCATCTGTTTAGCTTTGCCTTCTTCCATACAACCACATTTAATGGATTTATAATTATTGCTAAAATATAAAATATATTGATATTATTTAATACGCTTTTGCAAAAAGCGCCCTTTGCTCTGACGGTTTGCCTGTAATTATGCATTTTCCTTTTTCATGTTTATTACTCAGCGGGATGCACCGGATAGTTGCTTTGGTCTCTTCCTTGATCTTTTGTTCTGTTTCTGCTGTACCGTCCCAATGGGCATAGATAAACCCGCCTTTACTATTAAGAATATTTTTAAATTCTTCGTAAGAATCAACATCGTGTGAGTTATTTTTACGAAAATCCAGTGCTTTATTGTATATATTTAATTGTATTTCTTCCAGCAGGTCAGAGACAACCATATCAATATTTTCCTGTGGATATATCTTTTTTTCCAGGGTATCCCTTCGAGCCACTTCAACAGTATTATTATCCGCATCACGTGGGCCTACTGCAAGTCTTACAGGCACTCCTTTCAGTTCGTATTCTGCAAATTTGAAACCTGGTTTATGAGTATCCCTGTCATCATATTTAACAGATATGCCTTTCTCCTTTAAAATATTTTTTATCCTGATGGCTGTTTCTGATATTTTGTCCAGTTGTTCTTTACCTTTATATATAGGTACAATAACAGCCTGAACAGGGGCGAGGAGCGGAGGAAGTATCAGACCGTTATCATCCGAATGTGCCATAATAAGTGCCCCCATAAGCCTTGTGGATACTCCCCAGGATGTAGCCCATACATATTCAAGGGTTCCTTCCCTTGTAGTATATTTTACATCAAAGGCTTTTGCGAAATTCTGTCCCAGAAAGTGGGATGTGCCTGACTGCAGTGCTTTACCATCCTGCATTAATGCTTCTATAGCATAAGTATCAATGGCGCCTGCAAAACGTTCACTTTCTGTTTTTACACCTTTTATTACTGGTATTGCCATCCATTTTTCAGCAAAATCAGCATATACATTTATCATTTTTATCGTTTCTTCTATGGCTTCTTCCTTTGTTTCATGAGCCGTATGCCCTTCCTGCCACAGAAATTCGGCGGTGCGCAGGAACAGGCGTGTTCGCATCTCCCAGCGTACGACATTCGCCCATTGGTTAACCAGTATAGGAAGGTCACGGTATGAATGTATCCAGTTTTTATAAGAGTGCCAGATAATGGTCTCGGAGGTTGGGCGGATAATAAGTTCCTCTTCAAGCTTTGCATTATTATCAACGACTATTTCTCCGCTTTCCTCGTCATTTTTCAGCCTGTAATGTGTTACAACGGCACATTCCTTGGCGAAACCTTCAACATGGGCTGCTTCCCTGCTGAAAAATGATTTCGGGATGAACAGGGGAAAATAGGCATTTGAATGTCCCGTATCTTTAAACATCTTATCCAGGACAGACTGCATTTTTTCCCATATAGCATATCCGTAAGGTTTGATCACCATGCATCCTCTTACAGCAGAATATTCAGCAAGGTCAGCATTGATGACAAGATCGTTGTACCATTGCGAATAATCAGTGTTTCGGCTCGTCAGAACTTTTTTCATAATTTTTTTTGGTATGGTATTTGTATGATTTAAATTGAATCGATTTTGATACAAAAAAACATAAAATTTCGGTAAATTTATAATAAAAACTATTTGGAGGAACTATCATGAGAACAATAATATTACTAACAGCGATTATATCTCTCCTTGCAGGCGCATGTACGACCACTCATTATGTAGGCGCTTACAATGACGATATATATTATAATCCGGGTGATGAGAAAAAATCGGAGGAACCTGTTGTAACAAGTTCCACCGGTAGTGTTGAAACAGAAAGCGAGGTCCCGGAAAGTACTGAAGGTGAGTACAGGGAATATACAGAAGGTGAAGAAAGCGAATACGTCGGAGAGGAAGATCCCAATTATAATTATATAACTTCAGAACAATATACGGATGAGGATGGAACAACGTATATTACCAATAAATATTATGAGGATTTTGAATATGATGATTATTATGACTATGCTTATGCATCGAGGATAAGGAGATTTCATGATCCTTATATGGGGTATGGTTATTACGACGGGTACTATACAAATTCGTACTGGTACAATTATGATCCGTATTACTGGGGTGTAAGTATATATATGGGATATCCGTGGTGGCCAAGTTACTACTGGTACAGACCTCATTACTATTACGGCTGGGGCTGGGGATGGGGCTATCCTTATTACCATCATCACTGGTATGGTTACCATCATGGTTACTGGTATGGCTATAACCATGGCTACTGGGATGGTTACTGGGATGGATATTATAACGGCTACTGGGGCGATTCCTACTACTATAACAGCTATGATAACGATAATTACTACTATGGCCCCCGTGATCCGATCGCAAATAACAGTGGTGGCAGCGGAAACGGTAGCAGTAATGCAGGATCATTTATTGCAGCTTGTGAGAAGAATATTGCATTGAAGAACGAACTGCCGCATCAGGCATCCAAAATACCTGCAGGCCCTGAGCAGTCAAGTAAGATACCTGCAAGCCCCGAACAGGCAAGTAAGATACCGGCAGGCCCTGAACAGTCAAGCAAGATACCTGCAGGCCCCGAACAAGCAAGTAAGATACCTGCAGGTCCCGAGCAGGCAAGTAAGATACCCGCAAGTACCGGACAAACAACTAAGGTACCTGCTAAAACATACAAAAAGCCTGGATTTGCCGTTCAGCCGGGAAACAGTTACAAGAAGCCTGTAAATAACCAGAGTTCAACTTATAAAAAGCCAAATACCAATTATCATAAACCTAATACAGGTAGCAGTAATAATACAGGCTCGCATAGCTATACTAAACCTAAAGTGAATACTAACAAAAGTTACAGCAAGCCAAAATCTTATACGAAACCAAATTACAGCAAGCCGAAAACTTATTCGAAGCCTTCATATAAGAGTAATACAGGATCTTCAAGACCAAGTAGCAGTAAAAGCTATACAAGGCCAAGCTCAAGCTCAAGATCAAGTAGCAGTAAAAGCTATTCAAGGCCAAGCTCAAGCTCAAGGTCAAGCTCAAGCTACAGGAGTTCGAGCAGCTCAAGCAGATCAAGCAGCAGCAGGTCAAGCAGCAGTAGGTCAAGCTCCTCGTCAAGCAGGGGAAGGCATTAGGATAATTTGAAGATTTGGAAATGAGACAATTTGAAGATTAAAAACAGTTAACAATAAATCAATCATCATGAAACCCACATGTTACAAAAGCACGAACACGATAATAATAGAATTATCAACATGTGGGTTCCATCATACCATTAAAAATTAAATCTAATTATGATGAAAAGAATAATAAATCTGATAATAGCTTTGCTGGCAATTTCAGCAGTGACATTTGCCCAGAACCAGGTCGATGCTTTGCGGTATTCACAGAATTTTTACGGTGGAACAGCAAGGTATATGGGTATGGGTGGTGCATTTGGCGCCCTGGGTGGTGATTTTTCCTGTCTCAGCTTCAATCCTGCAGGAATAGGAATATACAGGAGCTCAGAGATGACAATAACCCCCACGTTGTATTTCGGCAAAACAAAAGCCGGATACCTGGGACAGACTATTAGTGATTTCAAATACAATTTTAATCTTAACAACTTCGGTATAGTTATTTCATATACTGAAGACGGTGACGGTTACGGATGGAAAGGAGTGAACCTGGGATTCGGGTATAACAGGCTGAATAATTTTCATAATAATGTCTTACTGGAAGGTGTGAATAACAACAGTTCCATGGCTGATTATTTTCTTAATAATGCTAATGGTACAAATTACGATGAGCTTTCACCATTTTCAACAGGACTGGCATGGTACACTTATGTTATTGATACTTTTCCCGGATCAACAAACCAGTATTCCAGCGCTGTTTCAAGTTATGGTCAAACCCAGAGAAAGACTATACACACCGAAGGATCGATAGGCGAATATGTGATCGCTCTTGGCGCTAACTACAGTCATAAACTTTATCTGGGAGCCACTATAGGGATACAGGATATATATTATGAAGAGAATTCGGTTTACACCGAAACAGCCAATACAGATACGATCGGGGATTTTACATCTTTCGATTTCCAGCAGCATCTGCAGACAGCGGGTACCGGCTTTAATTTCAAGATAGGGATGTTATACCGCCCTGTAAACTGGGCACGTATCGGAGCCGCAGTGCATACGCCTACATTTATTAGCCTTGAAGATAATTATTATAACTCAATGAGTTCTGTAATATTTGATCAGAATTTCGATCATGAATCTCCCAAGGGCATTTATAATTACGATCTGACAACACCTTTAAGGGTGATGGGAAGTATGGCATTTATCTTTAAGAAATATGCCCTTCTGAGCGTTGATTATGAATTCGTTGACTATACTACGGCAAGGCTCAGGGCGAATGATTACAGTTTTATTCTGGAAAATGAAGCAACACAGACAATGTACACTGCTACGGGAAATATCAGGGCAGGGCTGGAGCTCAGGAATGGCCCTTTTAGTGTCAGGGGCGGATATGGTTTTTACGGAAGCCCATATACTTCATCTGAAGCTAACAGTAATGCCAACTACTCAACAATATCAGGAGGATTCGGAATAAAAGACAAAGGGTTTTTTATTGATATTGCTTATGTCTATTCTACAATGTCGGAGAATTATTACTTATATGACCATGCTGATATTGAACCTGTAACTTTTGATAAAAGCGCGAGCAGGATTATGACAACAATAGGAATTAAATTTTAATAATAATAACTCAATATATACACTATCACTAATTCTGATAGTCCTGTCAATAAGCCAATCATCGGATAACCAAAAGGTTGTCCGATGTTTTTTTGACCCCACCTGACCTCCCCGAAGGGGAGGGATATTTTATCAAACAGCTAACAGCTAACAGCTAACAGCTAACAGCTAACAGCTAACAGCTAACAGCTAACAGCTAACAGCTAACAGCTCTTTTATGTCCGGGCCGGTATTAAAGAGGAGGTCGAGGATGCTGAGATTGGATATGAACCCGTATTTTTCTGAGAATACCTGTTTGTATTCGCGTGGTATGAAATCCGGATCAGGCTTTCTAAAATGATCTTTTGGATGTATAGTTTCGCGCAGGTCATCAGTATCATCAGGATAACAGGATAAGTATTTGTCAGTAAAGGAAATATCTGCATTTATTCCTGTCTGGCTAATGATCTTTTCAAGGATAAGATGGTTGAGATCAAAAAGGTATTTATGCTTTGTATGAAAAAAATCAGAGAGCTCATCAATATAGTATTCATAATATGGTGATGATCTGTATGCCGACATGATCGCCCTTTGGTGAAGTTTCTGCCAGGGTGTGTCATAGTCAATAATTATATCAGTGATGCAGGTCTTTAATGATTGCCCTTTTTTTACAGGGATGCTCAATGTAAGCGGACCATTGGCGCCAAGGATGATACACCTGTTGCGATATGATTGTTTTGTATAATTTTCGTGCTTCTCGATAAGGACAGTATTATATGATGCCAGTTTCGAATAATACTGCACAGGGGCAAAATATGCTGTTGTCATTATGACCCGGTTGTTTTTGTTCATAAGGATCTCTCATAAAAATATCATAAAAATATTTATTCTAACAGAAATTAGCAATAAAATTATATTTGCTTCCGGGCTCTACTTAATTTTTATGATCTTACCTGTCATTGTTTTTTCAGGTGCTTCGACCTTTATATAATACGTTCCTGATACAAGAGACCCAAGGTCAATTACGGACTGATCTTTTGTCTTAAACACCAATTGTCCTTTATAGTCAAACACATAAATATCAAATTCCTGTAAATCATTAGTGTTTTTTATTTCAATGATACCGGTAGTGGGATTGGGAAACATCTGGACATTCTCAATTGGCTCATGACTAATTTGTTTAATAGAAACAGTAATTCCATTAACATCTTTTTTACAGTACCATATATTCAGAAAACCATTTCTTGTATCCCCCCATACTGCATTAATTGTATCATCAACAAGTTGAACGCACATAAAATCATTTCCCGAACTTGCAAGAATAGTGTCATAAGGAACCAAAACGTCAGATATTAAGAAGTTCTGGGAAAAATTTACAGAATCCTTATGCCTGAAAGCGCCCCATATTTCAGATGAAGCAGTATAAGTAGAATCTGAAGAATTACGCCTGTCGCGCCATGTTACAACCAGGTCACCATCATCATCAAAATCTGCCCATATCAGATCCTGCATTTTATTATTTCCAACCGGATCATCATTTATTCTTGTAACATCCGACCATGTATCACCGCTATTATAACTTTCTGTTAGAAAAACGTCACCATCGCCATAGTTATTCAACAGAAGCAGGAATACAAGATGATCGGGATCAGTTGGATCAGAAATTAAAAGGTAACCTTTTTTAGCCAGGGAGTCACTAAATGCAGTATTTCCAGAAAGATCAGCGATGGTTTTATAATTAAAATTATTACCCCCATCTGATGATGATGCTAAAATATACTGAGGGTAGATATTTTGCGAAAATACCCAACTTGGATACGCTGCATGAAAGGCACCGTTTGTTGTAACAGTATGAGTTGGCATAGGTTGAGGGATGTAATCACCGGCCAGCCAGCTCGGAGTATCAAGGTATGTCCATGGTTCAAATGAATTCCCTCCGTCAACTGATCGAATATAATACGGATAATAGGGGGGAGGTAAATAACCGAATATATTGGGATTCATGGTTGTTACATAAATATTCCCGTTGTAAATACTTCCGGATCTGTCTATAGTGATCCATGGCCTGTCAATAGGATATTTGCCGGGATCAGAATGTGCATTGATCACTTCAACCGGATCACCATAACTTAAACCGCCATCTGTTGACTTCCTGATATATACAGAACCGGAATCAATTGCAGCATTATAATCAATATAACATAAGAAAACATTCCCTGAGTCATCGAAGTCGATGGAAGGATCGGCAGAACCGTATGCAGGATTTGTATGAGGTATATTATTTGTACTACTCCAGGTTTGTCCTCCATCAAAGCTGACTGTTGTTTTAATAACAATATAGTTAAACACCTGAAATCCCATCCATGCAACAACCAGGTGCTGTGAATTATCAGGATTTATTGCAATAAAAGGTTCTCCATCAAAAACATATTCATTTGAAATGTTTTGATCCTGACTGAATAAATTCAAATTAAATACAACAGAAAGTAATATGATAATTATTATTTTCATTTGTCTGTTTTTTATACGGAGTTGACGTTAATTAT
>Ga0180433_10006997_pt1 | contig 14566 bp, 11 predicted proteins | sample SS_ome_8_FD_132980 | JGI IMG/M metagenome (GOLD analysis project Ga0180433, IMG submission 132980) | Hypersaline lake sediment archaeal communities from the Salton Sea, California, USA - SS_1_D_1 metaG | ecosystem: Environmental > Aquatic > Non-marine Saline and Alkaline > Hypersaline >... | reverse complement strand
GACAAGAAACGCCGGGATCACGTCCGACCACGGGTGTGCGCTGCCGAGGGTCCCGCCGAGCGTAGCGAGGTTCCGCTGCAGCGGCGTGGAGCCCTGCCGTAGGACTTCACGCAGGAAACCGTCCGCGTACTCCCCGACCTCATCCGACTCGATCGCCTCGGTCATCGTCGTCGTCGTCCCGAGGACCAGGCCTTCCTCGCGTTGGATGAAGGCGAGACCGAGCCCACTCAGGTCGACCAACGTCCGGACCGTTGCGGGCGAGTACAATTGCAGATCGATCCCCCCTCCAAGGAAACGGACGGCCTCTTTCCCTTCGGCCTTCCGATCCCACGCCCCCTGCAATGACGTGGGGCGTTCGATCGATTCCATCTGGTGATGCAAGCCGACATCCCTCCCTTCGCGAGCGATTATCGCTCGAATCCGAAGGCCCAACCAACCGGGCCCCCGCGAAACCGGGCGTCGCGACAACGGCTTTCCCGCCTCCGGCTCCTGCCTTCCTGGAGGCACCGCGGATGCCGCTAACCCAGCTCCTGCGGGCGATCCGACAAGTTGTCTGACAGTCCGACAGGGGCTATCCTACAGGATCGGCGCAGGACGGACCAACGGCGCCGGACACGCAAAGGAGCTGTCCCATGAAGCGGATCCTCGAGCGCATCACGGTATGGAACGGCGTCGACACCCTGATGGAGGGCGCGACGATCCTCATCGACGGGGACCGGATCTCCGCCATCCTCGGCCCCAGGGAATCGGCACCGGACCTCGATCCGACGGCCGAGCGGATCGACGGGGAAGGACGCCTTGCCATCCCAGGACTGATCAACGCCCACACTCACCTCTACAGCAGTCTGGCACGCGGCATGGCGATTCCCGGGTTCGCTCCGACGACGTTCACGCAGATTCTCGAGCAGCTCTGGTGGCGCCTCGACAAGGCCCTCGATCCCCCCTCGGTGCGGTCGAGCGCCCTCGTCGGCGGGATGGAAGCCGCACGATGCGGCGTCACCACGCTGATCGATCACCATGCCAGTCCGAACGCGATTCCAGGGTCCCTCGATGCAGTGCGCGCTGCCGTCTGTGACGACGTCGGCCTTCGCGGCGTCTTCTGCTACGAGCTGACCGACCGCGATGGGGAGAAGCTCCGCGACGAAGGCGTCGAGGAGAATCTCCGGTTCCTCGAATCCTGTTCGGACGAGGGTTCCCGTGCGGCGGCCCAGTTCGGCCTGCACGCCTCGTTCACCCTGTCGGACGCGTCGCTCGATGCGGTCGCATCGCGTCTCCCCGACGGGGTCGGCGTGCACATCCACGTCGCCGAAGGACCCGAGGACGAGACCGCCTGCGAGGCTGCGCATGGCCTTCGCATCGCGGAGCGGCTCGATCGGTTCGGCCTCCTCCGTCCAGAGACCGTTCTGGCGCACTGTCTCCACGTCAGTGAGGCGGAGAAGGACCTGATCGCCGAGAGAAACGCGATCGTCGTCCACAATCCGCGCTCGAACATGAACAACGCTGTCGGGTCATTCGACCTCGCCGGCTTCCTCGGAAGAGACGTCCTGACCGGACTGGGTACCGACGGGCTCGGATGCAATCTACTCGCTGAGGTGTTCACCGCCGGGACCCTGCAGAAGCACACGCGGCATGACCCGCTCGTCGGCTCTTTCCCGCAGCTCGATGCGCTGCTGTTCCGCGGGAACCCGGCGATCGCGCAGCGGCTCCTTGGCGGCTCCTTCGGGCGGCTCGAGGCCGGCGGTCCTGCGGATCTGGCGATCATCGACTACACGCCACCGACCCCGCTGACCGCCGAGAATGTCCTCGGGCATCTGCTGTTCGGAGCGGCCGTTCACACGTGGCGCGTCTCCGGGCTGATCGTCGGCGGCCGCGAGGTCCTGAGAGACGGTCGGTTCGTCGACCTCGACGAGGCGACGATCTACGCGCAAGCACGGGAAGAGGCGAAGGCCCTGTGGGACCGGATCGAGTAGAGGAGGCCCATTCGATGAGCGATCAGATGCATCCCCTTCCGTTTGACGTACTCCTCGACTGGATCCTCCGGGAGTACCGGCACTCCGGCTCGATCTTCGGGATCCCGGAGTCGCAGTTCTACCGTCCCGACCGGGATCCGGCGTGCGCCACCGACCTGTACGGCTCGCACCTGACCACGCCGATCGGCCCCGCCGCAGGCCCCCATACGCAGCTGGCGCAGAACATCGTCGCCGCGTGGCTCTGCGGCGGCCGCTTCATCGAACTCAAGACCGTCCAGGTGATGGACGAGCTCGACATCCCCCGCCCGTGCATCGATCTTGCCGACGAGGGGTACAACGTCGAATGGTCTCAGGAGCTGCACCTTGGCCAGTCCGTGAGCGAGTACACGAAGGCGTGGGCACTCCTCTTCGTCCTCCGGCGGCTCCTGGAGTTCGAGGATGCGACGCCGTTCGGGACGATCTTCAACATGAGCGTCGGCTACAACCTGGAGGGGATCCTCTCGGACCCGATGCAGGCGTTCATGCGGAAACTAGAAGATGCGTCCGAGGAGCTCGACGCCATTCGCGAGCGCCTGAGCCGGTTCCCGGAGTTCGCCGGAATCGAGTTCCCGGATCGGCTGACGAACAGCGTCACCCTCTCGACGATGCACGGATGCCCACCGGACGAGATCGAGAAGATCGCACGGTACCTCCTCGAGGAGCGGAGCCTCCATACGACCGTCAAGCTCAACCCGACCCTCCTCGGCAAGGAGGACGTCCTCCGGATCCTCCACGAGCGCCTCGGATTCGAGGAGATCGAGATCCCCGATGCCGTCTTCGACCATGACCTCCGCTACGATCGCGCCCTGGCGCTGATCCGGTCGCTCAAGGTTCTCGCCGCCGAGAAGGGGCTGACGTTCGCGGTGAAGCTCTCCAACACGCTGGCGATGGCGAACCATCGCGGCATCCTGCCGGGCGACGAGATGTACATGTCCGGCCGGGCCCTGTACCCGGTGACGGTGACCCTGCTCGACCGCCTGCGAGAGGCGTTCGACGGGGACCTCGCCGTCTCGTACTCGGCCGGCGCGGACGCGTTGAACGTGGCCGGACTCCTCGCCGCCGGGGCGAAGCCGATCACCGTTGCCTCCGATCTCCTGAAGCCGGGAGGCTATGGGAGACTCCGCCAGTTCGTCGAGTCGATCGAAGCGGAGATGGCAGCGGCCGGGGCGAACGACCTCGTCACCTTCACTGGCGATCGAGACGCCCGCTTGAAGGAGATCGCTGGCGAAGCCGTGACCTCCGAGAGGTACGCCAAGGCGTTCTTCCCCCACGGGTTGCCGAAGGTCGAGACCGAGCTTGCACCCTTCGACTGCATCGAGGCGCCGTGCTCGGCTGCCTGCGCCGTCCACCAGGACGTCGCGGAGTACGCCCGCTGGATTGCCGCCGGCGAACCGGATCGTGCCCTCGCGACGATCCTCAGCCGCAATCCGCTCCCCGGCGTCACCGGTCACGTCTGCACCAACCTCTGTCAGACGAAGTGCACCCGGAACAACTACGATCAGCCGGTCGCCATCCGCAAGCTGAAGCGCTACGCCGCGGAGCGCGGACGCGTCCAGCTGTCCTCCGCTGCACCGACCGGACGAACGGCCGCCGTGATCGGAAGCGGTCCGTCCGGCCTCGCCGCGGCCTTCCACCTTGCCCTCTCCGGCGTCGCCGTCACGGTCTTCGAAGCGAAGGCGCGTCCGGGGGGGATGCTGGCGATCGCGCCGACGTTCCGGCTCCCTCGAGAGGTCGTCGAAGCGGACATCGACCGGATTCGCGGCCTCGGCGTCACGATCGAAGTGAATGCCCCGGTCACCGGCCCGCCGGAGGACCTCCTCGCCGAGGGGTTCGACGCTGTCTACGTGGCCTGCGGCTACACCCGAGATGCGAAGCTCGGGATCGAAGGGATCGATGCGGACGGCGTTCACGGGGCCCTCGACTTCCTCGACCGTGTCGCGATCGGGGCGCCTCCCGAACTCGGCCGTGTCGTTGTCATCGGAGGGGGGAACACAGCGATGGACGCCGCACGAACCGCCCAACGGCTCACCGGAGCGCCTTCGACGGTCCTCTACCGGCGCAGCAGGAATGAGATGCCTGCCGAGGTCGAGGAGATCGAAGACCTCCTCGCCGAAGGGAACCGATTGGTCGAACTCGCCTCGCCGAGCCGCTTCCTCACCGAGGAGGGCAAGGTGTCCGGCGTGGCGTGCCTCCGCAATGAACTCGGGGATCCGGACGACGACGGGCGCCGGCGTCCAGTGCCGATTCCGGGGAGCGAGTTCATCGTCGAGGCCGAGACGGTGGTCCTCGCCACCGGTCAACGCCCCGACCTCGGCTTCCTCGAAGGAGGCGCCGTCGGACGGCGAGACGACGGCCCGATCGTCGTCGACGAGGAGACCGGACGAGCCGCAGACGGGGTGTTCGCCGGAGGCGACGTCGTCCGCGGTCCGGAGATCATCATCGCCGCCTGCGCCGACGGTCGCCGTGCCGCAGCGTCGATCTGCTCATCGCTCGACGTCCCATTCGCGACGGTTCCCTGGAATCGGCCCACACTCGACGATGCGCAGCTGGCGGAGACGAAGCGTGCCCGGGCCCGCAAATCGATGCAGAGGCCCACCGCCGAACTGCCTGTCGAGAGGCGCTCCGGCTTCGGTCTCGTCGAGCAGACCTACACCGAGGGCGAAGCACGCGCCGAGGCGGCACGTTGCCTGCAGTGTGCGGCCGTCTGCGACAAGTGTGTTGAGGTGTGCCCGAACCGCGCCAACGTCGCGCTCGTCGTCCATCCCGTCGACACCGTTATCCCGGTCGTTGATGTCCGCGGGGATCAGGCCGAGGCCACAGGCGAGGAGCGCGTGACGATCTCGCAGCCTCGACAGATCCTCCACGTCGACGAACTCTGCAACGAGTGTGGGAACTGCGCCACGTTCTGCGTCCACGAGGGAGATCCGTATCGCGACAAGCCACGTCTCTTCCTCCGACGTGCCGCCTTCGACGCCGCGGAGGAGAACGCCTGGTTCGTGACTCCGGAGGGCCTCCACCGTCGCGAGCGGGGCTTCGTGGCGACCCTGACTCGAAGCGACGGCGGCTTCGACTACACATCTTCTGGAGTTCGAGCTCGGCTGAGCTCCGACGGCACCGTCGAAACGCTCACCGTCGAACCGGCCTCGGGCGGATCGGACCCGTCCGTCTCCTTGCGCCCGGCGATCGAGATGCTCCTGCTCTTCCGGGGGATCGAGGAGAGCGCGCCGCACGTGATCGAGGCGTCCGTAGGACTCTCCGGGAGGACCGGCTGATGGGCCGCCCGATCGCCCTTCGCTGCATCTCCTGCCGGACCGAATACGGGCCGGTCGAACTCAACTACCACTGCCCGGCGTGCGGGCCCCGGCGAGGGACCCTCGAGGTGCTCTACGACTACGACGAGCTGCGCAGGCGTCTTCACCGCGACGCGTTTCGAGCCTCCGGCCGCTCCTCGATGTGGCGATACCTCCCGCTCCTTCCGGTCGAGGACGAGCGGTGGATTCAACCGCTTCGCGTCGGGTGGACGCCGACCTATGCCTTCGACGAACTGGCTTCGGACCTCGGCCTCGCGAAGCTCTACGTGAAGGATGACGGCCAGAATCCGACGGCTTCGTACAAGGACCGGGCCAGCTCGATCGTCGTCATCAAGGCGCAGGAGAAGCGACGTCCGGTCGTCACCTGCGCCTCGACAGGGAACGCCGCGAGCTCCCTCGCCGGCTTCGCGGCATCGACGGATCTCGACGCGATCATCTTCGTCCCCAAGCGCGCGCCGGAGGCGAAGGTCGCCCAGCTCCTGGTGTACGGCGCCCGGGTCTTCCTCGTCGACGGCTCGTACGACACCGCCTACGACCTGGCCGCCGAGGCGGCCGCCGCGTTCGGCTGGTACAACCGATCTGCCGCCATCAATCCGTACTTGGTCGAGGGGAAGAAGACCGGCGCGCTTGAACTCGCCGAGCAGCTCGACTGGGAGCCTCCGGACATCGTCTTCGTCGGCGTCGGCGACGGTTCGGTGATCAGCGGGATCTGCAAGGGATTCGAGGAACTCCATGCGCTCGGCCTGATCGAGCATGCCCCCCGGGTGATCGGCGTGCAGGCCGAGGGGTCGGCACCGATCGCCGCCGCCTTCGATCGATTCGATGGAACCACCGTCAAGATCGAAGACATCGAGGCGGAGACGGTCGCCGACAGCATCTGCGTCGGCGCGCCGCGGGACATCGTGAAGGCGGTGACCTACGTGCACCGCAACGGCGGTGGCTTCGTTACGGTCTCGGACGGCGAGATCCTCTCTGCCATCGCCGAACTCGCCCGGCGGACCGGCGTCTTTGCCGAGCCAGCGGGGGCCGCCTCGTACGCCGGATTGCGCCGCCTCGCCGACGAGGGGAAACTGAAGGACGCGACGGCGGCGATCATCGTCTCCGGGAACGGCTTGAAGGACACCGCCAGCGCGCGCAAGGCCGTCACCGGCGAGGCGATCGCCATCCGCCCATCGCTGGGAGAGTTGGAACGGCACCTATGAATACGACGATCCGCTTCACCGTCAACGGACGGGAGATGACCTGCGAGACCGACGCGGAGACGAGGCTCCTCGATCTCCTTCGCGAGGACCTTGCCTTGACGGGCACGAAGGAAGGCTGCGGCGAAGGGGAGTGCGGTGCCTGTACGGTACTCCTCGACGGACGTGCGGTGAACTCCTGCCTGATCCCGGCACCGGCCGTCGAAGGGAAGGAGATCCTGACGATCGAAGGACTCGCCAAGGGAGACGATCTCCACCCGATCCAGCAGGCCTTCGTCGAGACCGGCGGTGTCCAGTGCGGCTTCTGCACGCCGGGGTTCATCCTCTCGACCTACGCCCTCCTGAGCCGGAATCCGAAGCCGACCGACGAGGAGATCCGCACGGCGCTCGAGGGGAACCTCTGTCGATGCACCGGCTACGAGCGCATTCTCGACGCCGTACGTCTTGCCGCGAAGAGGATGGGGCGATGATCGACGCGATCGTCCTCGCCGCCGGCCTCGCAACCCGCATGGGCGGTGCAGTGAAGGCGCTGACTCCAGTGGCGGGAGAGCCGGCCCTTTCGATCGTCCTCCGACGTGTGCGAGAAGCGGGAATCGCCTCCCCGGTCGTCGTCCTCGGCCACGGAGCGGACGCTGTCCGGCGCGCCGTCGATCTCTCCGGGGTCCGGATCGTCGAGAACCCGGCGCCAGCGGACGGACTCTCCTCGTCGCTCCGGCTCGGCCTCTCCGTCGTCGGGACCCTCGGACCGGGCGTTCTCGTCCTGCACGCCGATATGCCCGCAGTCTCCGCCACAACGATCCGCGCCATCCTCGAAGCGGCCGAAGAGGGCGCGCGACTCGCCGCCCCCGCGTACCAGGGGCAGCGAGGGTTCCCCGTCTACATCGCTCGATCCCTGTTCGAGGAACTCGAAGCCGTGCTCGAAGGAGACGCGGGAGCGCGGAAGCTCCTGGGACGCCACGCGGACGACCTGGTCCTCGTCCCGGTCGAGGATCCCGGATGCATCCTCGACGTCGACCGCCCGAAGGATCTGGAGGCCCTCGCCATGGCCATGGAGCGAACCGAGAGGAGGTCGTCATGCGCTACGTCCGTGTGAGAAGCGATGCCGAACTCTCCGAGGCCCTGCAGCTGGAGGGTGCCGTCGTCCTCGCCGGCGGCACCGACTTGCTCGTCAAGATCCGCGCCGGCCAGATCGCGCCTTCGGTTCTGGTCGACGTCTCTGATCTCGATTCCCTTCGCGGCATCTCCGAGATCGAAGGGGGCGTCGAAATCGGCGCCGCCACCCCCGAGCAGACGCTCATCGACGCACCGTTGGTCGCCGAGCGCCTTCCACTCCTGCAAACGGTCCTCGGGGTCCTCGGGTCGGTCCAGATCCGCAACCGCGGAACCCTCGGAGGGAACCTCGTCAACGCCTCCCCCGCTGCGGACAGCGCCATTCCGCTCCTCCTCTACGATGCGCAGGTCGTGTTGCGCAGCGCCACCGGCGATGAGCGCATCCTCGCGCTCGATGCGTTCCTTCTCGGACCGGGTCAGACGGCGCTCGCCTCGGGCGAGATCGTTCGTGCGATCCGGGTCCCTGTTCCCGATCGGCCCCTCGCGCCGTTCTTCCACAAGGTCGGGAAGCGCCGCGCACTGACGATCGCGATCGCCTCGGTCGGAGCCCTCATCGGCGTCAGCAACGGGCACTTCGACGAGGTTCGCCTCGCGGCAGGATCCGTGGCGCCGGTGCCCCTCCGGCTTCGCGACGTCGAGACCCACCTTCGTGGCGTCGAACTGACAGACAGAGCGATCGGAGAGGCGGCCCGGCTCGCCACCGAGGCGGTCTCCCCGATCGGCGACGTCCGCGCTTCGGCCGACTACCGCCGGCAGGTCGTCGGGGAGCTCGTCGCCCGAGCCCTCCGTTCCACGCTCCCCTAGCCCGTCTCCCGAAAGCGCCCCAGGGACACCTCCGGCCCCGGCATCGCCTCGGATGAGAAGCCGCTCGGCGTCCCCAGGCGTTTCCTGCTATGCTCCTTGGGTGAAGGAGGGTGACATGCTCAGACGGAAGGGGTTCTACCTCCTGGTCGCGCTGGCGTGTGCCGCACTGGCCGGAGGCTGCTTCCTCCTGCCGAATCGCCCGCCGGAAGCGTCGTTCGTCGTCACCTACGGCGTCGATCCGGCGGATCCGATGCTCGTGGAGCTCGATGCCCGCGCGTCGTCCGACCCGGACGACGATCCGATCATCGAGTACCTCTGGACGTTCGGTGACGATGTCACCATCGTCACGCCGCTCGAGGTGTCGAAGCTCGTGACCGTCCCCGTGCTGCAGATCCGCTACGTGACTCAGGGGAGCTACTCGGTGACATTGCTCGTTCGCGACGACCAGGGGAACAGCTCGATGCCGGTCTCTGGGACGGTTACCGTACCGAACGTTCCTGTCGGCCCGACGCAGTAGGCACGGCGCCGCGATCGAAGGGCCAGGCAGCGGCTAGACGTCCGGTCTTCGCCGCTTCGAGAAGTAGGTGCAGTCGTCGTGCTCGACGAATCCGATCGCCCGGAAGAACGCCTTCGACTCGACATTCCAGTTCTCGACCAGGCAGGTGACGATCTCGATGCCGATCTCGTCGAGACGCGCCTCGACCGCCTCCACCAGGGCACGGGCAACGCCCCGCTTCCGATGAGACGGAGCGACGGCGAGTCGGTTGATCCAACCCTTCCGCCCATCGTGGGTCCCGAGGACCGACCCGATGATCCGCTCCTCGTCCTCCGCGACGAGGAAGACCGAACATGGCCCGGCGAGCTCCTGTTCGATGCGATCTCGGCGGTCCCGTCCGTTCGGCCTCGAATCGAGTCCCGCGTCCGCCCACAACGACACGAGGGACTCGAAATCCTCAGGATGCATCATGCGTATCTCGATCATCCGAAGCTCCCCACGTCGGCGGTTTGAGAGAGGGTACTCGAAGGAGAAGGACGTGCAATCGGCCTCCGACGCCGGTGGACACGCCTCCCCTTCCGGCGGGTCGCGCGACCTGACGGGATCCTCCACGATCACCCTACCATGCGGGGCGGACAAAGGAGGAGTACCGATTCGATGAAGCGCCTTCTCGCCCTCACCGCCCTGCTCGCCCTGATGCCATGCCTCGCGGGGCTCGCCGACGGCCTCCCGCCCGCCTTCGGGTCCATCGGCTTCGGCGTCAGCGTTCCCTACGGGCTCCCGATCGACTGGCAGTCCTCGTATTCGTTCGTCTCCTGTGAGTACCTCCTGACGGAAAACGTCACCGCGTTCATCGACCTCGGAACGTATCCCGCCTCCTTCCCAGACCTGTACGAGGTCGGAGGCTCCGTCCTGGTTCGTGGATGGCTCGGAGCAAGCGTCCTCTACGCAGGTGGCGGCCTCTCCGTGCAGTATCGGCGCGTCGGGAGCGCCTGGGCGATGAAACCGCACCTTGCCCTTCGGGCCGGCTACCAGATCTGGCTGCTGGAATCGCTCGCGATCTCCGCCCAGTTCCGCTCGCTCGATCCGCTGCCGATCACCTGGACCTTCTCCCCGGAGATGGCCCTCGGCTTCAACATCGGGCTCGGACGGGCCCGTCCAGAAGCCCCGCGGTTCGACGGCGACTTCCTCTGGGTCCTCGTCGGGTTCGCCGTCGCCGCCCTGATCGCGTTTCTCCCCCGCAAATAGCCAACGCAAGCGACCTACCTTGCAGACCGCCGGCTCTTCACACCGGATCACGCATGTGCTATACTGACCGGGCAACGGACGAGCAACTGAGGAAGCAGCCACAAGAACGGCACAAACATGGCAATCGGAGGGCCCGCCGGTCGTCCGATTCTGTTTCGCTGTGGCAGTGCCAGGAGGGTAGATGAAGGAACCGAAGGCGACGATCAACCTGAGCAAGAACCTGAGTACGGCGCCGGCAAAGGATCGTGAGCCACTCGAACGGCAATCGCGGTCCGACAACCCGATCCGGACCTACTTCGGTGAGATCAGCCGCGTCCCCCTCCTGACCCGCGAAGACGAGGTCCGCCTCGCCAAGAGAATCGAGGCCGGTGACAAGCGCGCGAAGGAGGAGCTGGCTGAAGCGAACCTCCGTCTCGTCGTCTCCGTCGCCAAGAAATACCGCGGCTGCGGCCTCCCCTTCCTGGACCTCATCCAAGAAGGAAATCTGGGCCTGATGAAGGCCATCGAGAAGTTCGACTACACCAAGGGCTACAAGTTCTCGACGTACGCCACCTGGTGGATCCGGCAGGCGATCTTGCGCGCGATCACGAATCGGTCGCGAACGATTCGCGTGCCGACCCACATCAACGAGCTGATCCGCAAGATATACCAGGTCGAGCGCAACTCGCTGAAGGAAACGGGGGAGCTACCGACCCCCGAGAAGCTCGCCAAGGAGCTCGAGACGACCGTCGAGAACATCATCAAGGCGAAGAAGACGGCCCAGAGCATGACGTCGCTCGACATGCCGATCGGCTACGACGACGACGGATCGGTCCTCGGAGACTTCATCGAGGACGCCACGGTCGAATCGCCGGAGCGCGAGACCTTCGAGCATCTCCTCGTCCAGGAGCTCGAACGAGCGCTCGATGAGCGACTGACCGATCGGGAGAAGAAGATCCTCGAGCTCCGCTACGGCCTCAACGACTACCAGCCGAAGACGCTCGACGAGGTCGGCGATGTCTTCGGCATCAGCCGCGAGCGCGTTCGCCAGATTCAGAAAGAGGCGCTGTCGAAGCTTCAGGATTCGGACCTGAAGAAGCGGCTGGAGTGGTTCAAGCTTCTCTCCGAAGCGGCCTAGCGCAGCAAGCGCGCCCTTGCACCTAGATGGGAACAGCGTCCGGCTCGTCTTCCGGGATCGGCTCGCGGTGACCGCATCCCTTGCCGGTGCACGCCAGCTCGCCTCCCTTCTCGACGAGGACCGCACTCTCGCAGGTCGGGCAGACCTTCACCGGACGATCGCTGACCGCGTAGCGACAGTCCGGGTACCGATTGCAGCTGTAGAAGGTCCTTCGGCGCTTCGATGAGTACTTCTCGACCAGGGTTCCCTCGCCACACGAGGGGCAGGGCACACCGGTCGACACCGGCTCGGTGTTGCCGCACTCGGGGTCGGTGCACTTGTAGTACCGGCCGTAGCGTCCGGTGCGAAGCTCCATCGTCCCCCCGCAGTTCGGGCAGGTCATCGTCGCCGCGGTCTCCGCTGCCGCCTTCTCGAGCGCCTCCTTGACCCGAACCTGGCCGTCAACATAGTCCGCCGCCAGGTCGGGAGGGACGTTCACCGTGCTCTTGCAGTCGGGGTATCTGGTGCAGCCGAGGAAGTGGGTTCCCTTCCAGTAGCGCAGCTCCATCGGGGCCCCGCAGATCTCGCAGACGACGTCCGTTGGAACGACGAAGGGCCGTTCCTTCGCGTCTTCCAGGAGCGTCTCCAGCGCGGTCAGCCGCCCCGAGAACGGCTCGTAGAACTCGTTCAGCGCGTCAATCCTCGACATCTCACCCTCTTCGATCTGGTCGAGATCCTGTTCGAGGTGCGCGGTGAATCGGGGTTCGATCGTCTCCGAGAAGAACCTCCCGAGGAAATCGACGACCGTCTGCCCGAGGAGCGTCGGACGCAGGCTCCCCTTCTCCCGGACCGCGTACCCGCGCTCCTGGATGACGGAAACGATCGACGCATAAGTACTCGGCCGGCCGATCCCCTCCCTCTCGAGGAGATTGACGAGCCCCGCCTCGCTGTAGCGCCGGGGCGGCTCAGTGAATTTCTGGCGACTCTCGATCTCTTCGAGGGCGACCGTCGTCCCCTCCTTCAGCTCGGGAGGCAGTTGCTGTTCCTTCTTCGCCCGAGGATCGGGCAGGACCTTCAGGAACCCGTCGAATGACAGCGTGCTCCCCGCCGCCTCGAGGGTGTACGGACCGGCATCGAGGACCACCTTGCGCTGCCGGTAGACGGCTGGGCGCATCTGGGTGGCGAGGAACCGGTTGTAGATCAGGGTGTAGAGCTTCAGCTGATCCGCAGACAAGTGCTTGCCGATCGACTCCGGCGAATGCTTGACGTCGGTCGGCCGGATCGCCTCATGGGCATCCTGCGATCGGCGACGGTTCTTGAACGCGCGGACCTTCGGTTCGAGGTAGTCCTCACCGAGGCGGTCCGTGATCCGTTCCCGCGCCGCCTCGTTCGCCTCATCCGAGATGCGGACCGAGTCGGTTCGCATGTAGGTGATCACACCCTCAGTGCCGTCGGGCAGGTCGATTCCCTCGTAGAGTTCCTGCGCGATGCGCATCGTTCGCTTCGGCGAGAACCCAAGGACGGAGGACGCTGTCTGCTGCAGGGAACTCGTGATGAACGGAGCCGGCGGGTTGCGCCTTCGCTGCTTCTCCTCGAGAGCCGACACGCGGATCTCCGACGCTCGCAAGGCCTCCTCGACCTCACGCACCTGCTCCTCGCTTCCGAGTGCGATCTTCTCCCCGTCACGCTTGGTGACCGAGGCAACGAAACCCTCGCCGTTGCGAAGGTGCGCGTCGATCTCCCAGTACTCTTCCGGGACGAATCGAGAGATCTCCGCCTCCCGATCACAGAGGAACCGGAGAGCGACCGATTGCACACGGCCCGCCGAGAGGCCTGCGAATCGACTCCCGGCGATCGTGCGCGACAGCAGAGGACTCACGAGGTAGCCCATCAAACGGTCGAGGATTCGGCGCGTTCGCTGCGCCTCGACCTTCTGTACGTCGATCTGCTCCGGGGCTTCGAGGGCCTCCTGGATGACCGGCTTGGTGATCTCGTTGAAGATCGGGCGCGAGAAGATCGACTCGTCCTTGACCACTCGGTTGAGAATCGTGAACAGGTCGAAGGCGATCGCCTCTCCCTCCCGGTCGTGGTCGGTCGCCAGGTAGATTCGAGCGGCGTCCTTCGCCGCCTCACGCAACTCCCCAATCAGTTTCGTCCGCTTCGTCTCGAACTTCGGCTTGAAATCGCCTCCGAGGTCGACGCCCAGATCGTTCTTCGGGAGGTCTCGGACGTGCCCCTGTGACGAGAGCACCCGGTAGTCCTTGCCGAGGTACTGACCGATCGTCCGCGCCTTGGTCGGAGACTCGACGATAATCAGATTCTTCAATCCCACAGGCTCCTTTCGAGTGTCGCCATTATACCGACGCCCTCGGGCAAGTCGAGCCGCACCGCGGCCCGAACCTGGATCCGTGCACGCCGCAGACTAGAATCGTTCCATCATGACCGATCCGAAACACATCGTCGTCGAAGGGCTTCCCGCCGTCGGCAAGAGCGAGATCCTGGCGCTTCTCGAACGCTTCCATCCGCGGAGCCTTCGCATCCTCCCGGAACTCGTGAAGGACCTCGTCACTCGCCACGGTCTCGATCTCTTCCGAGACCGGGAGCAACTCACGCAGGCGATCGCCGATGCCCTCCCCGAACGCGAAGCACAGATTCGAAGCATCCTTGCGGAAGGACACCTCTGTCTGGAGGAGTCCCACCTCGGCGTTCATCTCGCCTACGCGCACGCGCTCGGCGACACGTCTTTCGTCGACGCCTATCCCGCCCTTGCCGAGTGGGTCGTCGAGCCCGACGCCTACTTCCGTCTCCGCATCGACCCCGAGGAGTCCGTCCGCCGTCAGATTGCGCGAGGAACGGCCGCCTTCGAGGTCTCCGTCGACGTCCTCACCGAGATGTCAACCCGACTCGATCGCTGGCACGCAGCGCACGGATCGAGCCCGGTCGTCATCGACGGCGATCGGCCTCCCGCAGACGTTCTCACGGACGTCGAGCGCCAGCTCGGCCTTCGCTACGGGGTGCGTGCCGAGGATCTCGTCGAGACCTTCGATATCCTTCTTCTTCTCGGCAGGCCGGCGAGCGGGAAGAGCGAGTTCATCGACTTCTTCACGTCCGCTCCTGCGCAGGGGCGCGCAGCCGAGAACCACATCGCCCCTTTTGTCGTGATCGACGACTTCCCGATCCTCTGGGAGCTCTTCGAGGACGACGACCTTTGGGAGGCACTCGACCGACCGCGCCTGTACTCCCGCAAGTGCAACGGAAACTACGCCGTCACCGATCCCGGGCTCTGGCCCTTC
>Ga0180433_10006995_pt1 | contig 14570 bp, 15 predicted proteins | sample SS_ome_8_FD_132980 | JGI IMG/M metagenome (GOLD analysis project Ga0180433, IMG submission 132980) | Hypersaline lake sediment archaeal communities from the Salton Sea, California, USA - SS_1_D_1 metaG | ecosystem: Environmental > Aquatic > Non-marine Saline and Alkaline > Hypersaline >... | reverse complement strand
TCATTTGCAGGAAAAGACAAAAATATAGCTCAATACGATACTGATACAAACACATGGACTTTTACAGCACCATTTAATTATCTTGCTATAACATGTGCAAACACCGAAAGTGTATATAACACTATTGGCGGTTATACCTATGATGACGATGGTAGTGGTGCATGGATATATACACCATATCCAGTAACAAGAGGTGTGCTTCAAGTTAATTATCCTTACTCAACACAAAATGCTTCAATAAATACAATTCATACAAAAGTAAATCCAACATTTACAACATCAGGAATATCAGCACAAGCTTATTTAAAAGCAACAAGAAATAGTGCATATAATATGTATGGAAATAATGTACTTGCATTTACTACAATTGATTCAGGAGTTAGTTATACTGGTGAATTGCATGGAATGCGCTCTATAACATTAAGAAATTATATACAAAATGGCGACGAAGGATCAATTTCTGCAGCACATGGTTCTAGTATATTATACGGCCATCAAAATCAAGATTCTGTTTCTCCAACAACTACAAATGCATACGGATTATCTCTTAAACCTTATCGTCAAACTGGCACTATTACTAACATGTACGATTTATATTGTTCATCTGATGCTACCGGAGGTACAGTAACAAATAGATGGGGATTGTACTTCGTACAATTTTCAGGGAAAACACATTATCTTGGAAATACTCTTAGAAATGATGAATGGATTGAATTAAAAGAACAAGCAGGCACACCTACTAATGTTGCAAATTACGGACAATTCTACGTTAAAAGCTCTGATAGCGATCCATATTTCCAAAATGATAGTGGATCAGAATATAATTTATTAACAGCATATGCAGGAACGGGAGCAGCATTTCCTGGTTCTCCTATTGATGGTCAATTATTCTGGAATACTACACATGAAGCATTATTTATGTATGATGGAACTGCTACTGCTTGGATTGATGCTTCAAGTGCTGGTAGATCTTTGGCTACTGTTGCTTCTTCTTTCCCATCATCTCCTGTTAATGGTGAACTTTGTTGGAATACGACACTTGAATCATTATATATTTATCTTGATGATTCAAGTGCTTGGGTAGATGTTGGTGGCGGCGGCAATGCAGCAGATCCATTAATTGGCTCTCTGATTTACTAATTTATTAAATTTTTAAAGAGGCAAGGAGTATAATAAAATGGCTGATGAAATGAAAAGCAAAATCGTAGCTATTGGAAATACTGCAACAACTCTATTAACGGCTGTATCGGGAGGCACAACAGTCATAAGTATGCTACATATCGGAAATGTGGATGGAACTAATTCTGCTACCGTGGATATAATAATTAATAAAGATGGCGGAGGAGATACAACCGTTCTTAAAAATTTAAATGTTGCTGCCGGAGAGTCACAAGTTCTATATAGTTATGCTGCTGGAAGATTAATTTTAGAAGATATAAATACGGCAGATGTACTAAAAGCAACAGCATCAGCAGCAGGTGATTTAGTCGCAACTATTAGTTATGTTGAAAGAACTTAATTTTAAAAGTTTAGTGATTTAAGGAGAAGAAAAAATGGTTACACCTGATGAATTCGTAGCACAAACAATTCGCTCACTTGCTGAAACTCTTAGATCTTTAGATTATAAAATTCAAGCTGCAAAACTTTCCTGGGATGCTGGCATGGATACAGAAATTGCAAACGATAGCACTCTGTATGATGAAAGAACTGGAATTGCTGGTTTAGCTGGTAGTGATGTTCATGCTGTTTTTGCTATTTACGAAAATATTAAAGGTGTTATGGACGCTACCGGAGCAAGAGCAAAAGTTGAAAAACCCTGTGTTCGTCCACTTAATGCTGAATAATTAAAACAAAAGAAAGATACCAAATAAATGGCTACAAGAACCTGGGGTGGCGGAACAGGCCCTGTAGACGGAAATTGGAATACTGCAGTTTGTTGGACAGGAGATACTGTTCCTGGATCTGGTGACGATGTAGTATTTGATGGAACAGACACAACCGACTGTGATTTTAACATTAATATTAATATTGCTAGTCTAACTGCTACTTCGGCATATACGGGTACATTAGATGCTGATCCAACCTTAAGTAGTTCTTCTTCGTCTCAAAATTCTAATCATGCTATATCTGGCAATGTTACATTAGATTGCTCCCAGGTTGATATGGGAAATAGTACTTGGACTGTTGGAGGAAGTTGGGACCACACCGATACAACCAATTTTAATGCAAACTCCAGCACTTTAATTTTAACCGGAACATCTAAAGGTTTAAATGGTCATCCGAGCAAACTTCTCTATAATATCACTATTCAATCGGGTGCTTCTTATACTGTTTCATCTACAAATACTTACGCAACAGGTACAATAATAATAGAAGGAACTATTACTATTGGATCTGGATTACACTTTGGATTAAATGGTAGTGGTGATTTACAAGTAACATCATCTGGAGAAATCAATGGTTCTGGAGCACCTGCTATTATTAGTGCTGGCATTTCGAAAATGGACGGCAAAATAAATACAACTGAAAAATTAGAAATTTGGGGTAATCTTTCTATTCTTGCTCCTGCTATCTATGAATGCGGGTTTCAATTTATTAATACAGGAACAGGACCATGGTCATTAAATCCTTCTCCGGGAACATTTAGATGTATGGGATTAGATTTTAGTTATTCTAATTCAGGAACAATGACGGTCGATTTAAGTCAGAATGAATTATTTATATATGGTAATATTTCTACAACAAATTCTGGAGGTGGAACTTTAAATTTAATTGGTGGATCTGGAAGTACAAGTAATGATTATTCTGTTTCATTTAATGGAAGTAGCAAATATTGTACTGGCGGGAATATACTTGATAAAAGCAAAACTGATGAATTTACAATAAGCACCTGGATTAAAACAACAACTTCTAGCTCTTTAATGGATATTATTTCAAAAGTTAATTCATTAGTTGGATATGAATTTAAAACTAATTCAGATAACACACTTGGATTCTTAATGGGATATTTTGGGATTGGTTTTCTTGAAGTTAAAACATCTAATACTTATATTGTTAAGCCTTCTTCAAGTTCTTCTTCAAGTTCTTCTGTTGAATGGATTAATGACGGTAATTGGCATCATGTTTGTGTTTCAAAATCAACCTCAACAAGCGCATCAGGAGTAAAAATCTATATAGATGGATATAATCAACCATTAGACATTAGTGCGAATACATTAAATGATTCTGATAGTTCAAATGCTGGCGATTTTATACTTGGAAAATACGAAACTGGCTCTAGATATTTTAATGGATATATTGATGAAGCAAGTGTATGGAATAAAGAATTATCTACAAGTGAAATAGAAGAAATTTATAACAATGGTTCAACCACAGATCTTAGAACGCATAGTGCATTTAGTTCTTTAGAAGCATGGTGGCCTTCTGGAGATTACGATCTTTATGACCAACTTATCGACAGAACATTTAATAATTATAATTTGAGCATGATCAATATGTCATCAAGCGATATTGTTTCGGACACAACAGGTGGTTCAACATATAATGTAACGCCCAAAATAATTCATAAAGGAAGTGCTGATGTAAGCGCTGCAAGTTCTAGCACATTATCTCTAACACAATCTAATTTTATTGATTGTTATGTTTCGTCTCAAGTTGGTACAGGATTGGGCACATGGGAAGCACCTTGGACATTAACAGAAGCATTAGATCAAGCACAAGAAGCTGATAGAGTAAACGTACTGAAAGATGGAACATACACAATTTCAAGTCTTACATCAAATACAAATAATGGTTCTCAATCTACTCCCATTATCTTAAGAGGAAGAACGTCTGGTAATGAAAGCGCGTTTGGGCAGAGGACAAAAGCTGGACCTCTAGATACTTCGAACATGCCTGTCATCAACTTTACAACTGTAGGAGGAGGAGCGGCGTTAGCAATATCCTATAATTGGATTGTTGAATCCATCAAGTTTACAAGTAGTACACACGCCAGTGCTTTGATTTCTGCCAATACTACGATTGTCAAAAACTGTTATTTCGAGAACAGTGTTACTGATGGGTATGGTGTTTTGGTTATAAGAGCGGCTTCTGTTATAGACTGCGATGCTGTATGCGGCGGAAAAGTGTGTTTTTCTTTCGCAACTTATGGTGGTTATATGATCGGAAGTAGAGGTAAATGTACTCAGTCTTCTTCCACAGGCGCTCCTTTCTTCGCTAACGGTAGGGGAATTATATACGGATGCGTCAGTTATGATTCCTCATCCAATGCCATGTACCAGCGTGATCCCAGGAACTACATCTTCGTGGTTAACTGTACTATGGTTAACCCGGTTTATGATGGATTCTTGTTAGGCTCTCCAGGACCTCAAAACCCACATCTAAGTGTCGGCAACATGATTACTGGTTGTCAAAGAGCACATGACAATCTATACTCTGCTTCAGGTAGTAACCCTATGCTCACCGGGTGGAACAGAGTCAGAGACAATACTTCTACTGACAATGGACTCGCTGATTGGAGTCAAGAATATGAGTATGTAGAAGAAGACCTGGACGGAGATTCTCAAGATTACATGGACGTACCATCGCAAGACTATCGTTTAAAAAACACATCCCCGGCTGCAGGTCAAGGTGCGTTTGGTTGGAATGATATCGGCGCGTTGCAAGCAAAGAGATAAAAAACAATGGCATTAACAAATAGATATGTTTCATCTTTGGCGAGCGGAGGAAGTGGGACCGAGTTAGATCCTTGGGATATTTCAACCGCTTTCTCAAACGCTAATGCTGGCGATATCTTGAATGTTATAGCCGATGGGTACTATGATCTTTCTTCAGAGTTAACGCCAACAAACTCTGGAACAAGAGAGTCTCCGATTATCATGAGAGGGTGCAAAAACACCATCGGAGATGGGTGGGGAAACAGAACAAACGGAGGAGTTTTAGACACTTCAAACATGCCTGTATTCAGAAATACTTCAACCAATGATTTCATTTCTGGTGCTAGTAAATACTATTGGATATTTGAATCATTAAGGTTTGAATCCGGACCTGGAGGAACAAAAGGGAGACCCGCAATTGCACAGTTTTTTAATTCAGATATTGTAAACTGCTCGGTCTCTGATTCGTACATTAGCCTTTATACTCGTAGTAGAGCTGTTGATTGCGATGTTACAAATGAAACTTATGGTATATACTGTAATGGGGGTGTGTTTAACATTATCAACTGTCGTTTAACAGGTAACACAACAAACTACTACGCGATTTATGCATATGGAAACTACGCTAATATCATCGGGTGTCTGATTCATGATATCTCAACGGATGCGATACGTCTACAGCAGACAAATAAAGACGGGTACTCTGTGATCGGTTGTACAATTGCAAACTGTAGTGGTGCAGCAATCTATACACAAGGGAACTTTATTCGATATCCGGTAGCAATGACAAACAATATAATAACCGGATGTGCTTATCCGTTTTACAATAACAGCAGTTACGATCAGCCTCTTCATTCGTTTAGAAATAGAATAAGAGATTGCACATCTGGCAATACAGGTGTTGGCGATTGGTATGATGACACCAATGATATCTTAACCAATCTCGGCACAGGAGATGAGCAGGACTATATAAATGCTGCAGGAGGAGATTATAGACTTTCACCTTATTCGCCAGCAAGACAAGCAGGCTTATTTGGATGGAATGATATAGGGGCATTAAGATATAAGCCAGTAGAAGCGAGTGGTGTTGCTGGTGGTCCTGATATAAATAAAAGCAGAGTATTTGTTGTCCCAGACGAAAAAGTATTATTATTAGAGTGTCCAACAAATAGCAATTCTGTTGTTCAAATGCTCCAATTAGGAAATATTGACGGATCTAATTCTACTACCGTTGACCTATATTTAAATAAAAATGGGGCTGGAGATATATTATTTGTTAAAGGTATACAAGTAGATCCAGGACAAGCGGTTTCTGTATTTAATATGGAACAAGAAAGATTAGTACTTGAAAATTTAGGTACTGCCGATCAATTATCAATAGTAGCCGCAGACCCAAATATAGTTGCGGCTACCATTAGTTACACAGAAAGGTAAGATAAATGCCTGTATATCAACACCTAATCAGATATGACTCATATGTCTGTTCAAAACTTAAGTCCATAGCGACTTCTACAGAACCATGGAGTACTGTTGAACAAGAGTCTCCTTTTGAGATCACAGAAACAACTGTAGATCCTGTTGAAGAAGACACTCAAGTAGATGTTCGTCCTGAAGGTGATGAGATCTTGGTATGGGTTAGTCAGATTGATGATCATCTTCTTCCAATTCCGGGGCCGTAATGATTTACGAATGTCTTATTGATAAACGTCATCGTAAGTTTCTGGTAGCAAAAAGCCAGATAACAGCGCAACTGGATGAACCCTGGTCTCCTACGGAACATGAGTGGCCTTTTGAAATCGGACTGAGTGAGGATGTGGATATTGGCATCTTTGATCGCTCCGTCCGTATTCAGTGGAGTGGGGGAGTATTAGAAGTAATGGCTTCTGACATTTCAGCTTCAATAGTACGCGAACAAAATATGCGAATGCAGTTGCATATCCAAGAGATGTCACGTAGACAATACCCGATGAACATGAGGACGATCTATCAGCCATTAGATATAACAGCAAAACAAATTGGAGATACATAGTGGCAGATCTCGACACAGGCTACAACTACGATGGTTCCGGACGCACATATAGTACGATTGCAGCCGCTTTGGCAGTTGCGGTAGACTATGATAATATCCAAATCTGGTATAGCTCTACGCTGCGTTCTCCGTGGTGGTTTACTGCTACTATTGCAACTGACTTATTGGTCGGCTTGGAAGGGATGCTGCCTCGGAGGGAATGCATAGTTGCTCCGACAGGGAGCAACCATACATGGTACTTGTATTGCACATCTGCTAAATCTAGCGATGTGACCCTGCAAAACTTCACGATGCCATACCAGTATAGCACTATCGGACTCTATTATTGGAACACAAATAGTGGTAATACAGGTGCCGTGCATATGAAGCGCATCTGGTCGTATGGACTGAGAGCCTTTTATCATCGACAGTATGGATATGGGGATGTGAAGTATTGTATGGGAATCCGCTCAGGGTCTTATCCCGTCTACCAGACTTATCAAACCTTGATCCAGAGCAGGTATATCAACTGTGGGGCGATTGGCGGATACAACTGCTGGAATGCAGCCGGAGGCGGCGTCAGCCATCTCATTCACAATTGCTATGCTTTCCTTCCTGAGGCAGGGACCACCCGATTCGGAGGAACTGCGGTATCCTCCTCATCTGACTATGTATATATCGATGACACGGGTGAATCTGTTACTGGGACGAATTCAAGGAACGACATCAATCTGGAAGAAGATTGTAAGTTCGCCTGTGACGAAGCAGGAAATCTTGAATACCGTTATTCTGAAACGCAGATGGATCTTCGACCCCTGCCGGGTAGTGTTCTTATCGGCAATGGAGGGTACTTGGCTGGTGCTACAGAGACGACTGACATCGACGGACAACCTATCGCAGATCATCCTATTGGTCCGAGTGTGGGTGTACGTCTAAGTGGACAGTCAGGGGCTACTACGCGAAATCTGAATAGAATGGTAATTGGATGAGTGATAGAGATGTAGGTTGGGACGAATACGGATCCGCCAAAACGTATAGCACAGCTGCTGCGGCCATTGCAGCCGCATCGGAGTATGATAATATTCGTATGTTCTATGGCAACAATGCCAAGCGTCCTGTCTGGTTCCAGTCTACGACCTCTACAATTATGCTTAGTTGGGAAGGCATGTTGCCACGCCGTGGGGTGCTTTTGCTGGAGAACACGACTGGGCCTAATGGTCAATGTCCCATTAAGTTGGACATTACAGACGCGAAGACTTCTGATGTTACGATTAAAAACCTGTCAGTTGGCTGTTCTGGAGTCAACACATTTGATCAGGGCATCCAGTATCTAAACGCCAGTTCTTCAAATACGGGACGGATGAACGTGGAACGCTGTTCTGGTATGGGTTTGTATGCGTTTGTGCGCTACGACTCATACGGTTTTGGAGATGTCGCTTATTGCAAGGCTATTGTCTGTTCTCGTGCGTTCCAGCAAGCTGGTGCCTATACTACGAGCCAATGGACAAGATTTACCAATTGTGGAGCGGTTTTGTGTCAGTATGGATTTGTTACCTCTGCTATCGTTGCCGATGTAAGACCGTTGCTGTGGAATTGTTACGCCTCAATTTGTGCTAATAGCAATTCTGGTAATTTCCACGCTACGTCTGCAAACAATAAGATGCAAGATGGATCGCTAGAATACCACGAGGGGTTTCTACATCAGCAGGTTCGTGGTGGTAGGGATTACGGTCCTGCTTTTGACGCCGAAATAGTTTCTGCGAAAGACTGGGTTGGGGGTGGAGCAGAGTATTCAGGACTTACTCAAGATTACGATATTGATGGAAGATATATTAAAAACAAGCAACCTATTGGGCCATCCATAGGTGTAGATTTTAACGGTGCCTCTTCATCGCTAGACAACACAATAGTTGGCACCGTTGATTCGTCAATTAGCTAATAAAAAAACCACTTCCCAAAAAAAATTAATAAAAATTTTATATTGTGACATCCTATAGAAAGAAAATATAGGATGGCATAACTGGTTGATACATTAAATGTCAAAATGGGTCTTAATAATGGCACTTCCAACAAGTCCTTCAAATGGCAAAAGATACACATCGGCTAATGGAACTGTATATAAATACATAAGTTACAAAGTTCCAATGATAGATAAGTCACAATTTTTATGGCTCCGATAATTGAAGAAATTTTATAGGAGATTATACAATGAGTTTTCCAACTTCTCCATCAGACGGCCAACAATATACAGCATCTAATGGTGCAGTATTCCAATATGATTCTTCTACTGATAGTTGGACTAAAATAAGTACTGCTGTTCAAATACAAAGACCCGGAAAAAATAAAATTCAAAATGGAGATATGTCAATTGCACAAAGAGGAACTAGCTTTACTTCTGTTGCTAATGGTGATTACACACTTGATAGATATTTATATCAAAAAGTTGGAGTTATGACTCATACAATCACACAAGATTCTTCTACCCCTAGTGATGATTTTGGATATTCACTTAAATTGGATTGCACCGCTGTAGATACCAGCATTGCCACAACTGATTTTTGTGTAATTTCTCAAAGAATTGAAGGTTATAATTTTAGACCATTAGCTGGAAAAAACTGTACTCTATCTTTTTGGGTAAAGGCAGGGAAAACAGGAACAATGTGTGTTGCCTTTCAAAATAGTGGAAATAATAGAACATATGTGGTTGAAGTTCCTATTACTGCAGCTAGTACATGGCAATATAAACAAATACCTATTACATTTGATGATTTAGGTGGCACTTGGGATTATACAAATGGAATTGGAATAAAGGTACTATTTTGTTTAGTCTGTGGAACTGCTTATCATACTACAACTCCAGAAACGTGGATTACTACTAATGATTTTGCTACTTTTAATCAAACCAATTTTGTTAGCAATAACGATACTACTTGTGATGTTTGGCTTACGGGAATTCAATTAGAAGAAGGAACACAAGCAACTGATTTTGAATTTCGATCTTTCCAAGAAGAACTAAAATTATGCGAACGATATTATGAAAAATCTTATGAATATGGAGATCCACCCGGCACAACAGGATCATATCCCTACCCAGGAGCATTAGCTAGTTATAGCATTAATAATAATAACCTTGCTTTTCAAATTCAATTCAAAACAAGGAAACGAACAGCCCCTACGGCTACTGCTTATTCTCCACAAACTGGCACATCAGGGAAAGCACGTTATTCTGGTGGTTCGGATGTGGATGTGACGAACATTAATAACGGAGAGGCCAACACGCATTTCTATGGTGCTGGAGGCGCGGCAAGCACACAACACTATCTTCATTATGTTGCCGAAGCAAAACTCTAAAAGGAAAAACAAATGGCTAGATATAAGTTAATAGAAGATGAAAACAGTAATGCAACGGGTGTAATTGTTAACGATGAAACGCATCCTAATCTTCCACAAGGAGCATGTATTCCTGCCAACATTGATAATGCTGATTGGCAAGAATACTTAACCTGGGAAGAATCTAATGATGCAGATGCTGCAGATAATATTGACTATATGCAAATGATGCGAGACCGAAGAAATACTTTGTTAACTGCATGTGACTGGACTCAATTATCTGATAGTCCTTTATCAGCAGCTAAAAAGACAGAATATCAAACTTATAGACAAGACCTAAGAGATATGCCCCAAGATAATCCTAATGTTGATACTAAGGCAGAATATGATGCATTAGTGTGGCCTACTGAGCCAAATCTAACTTCTAGCTCAAGTGCATCATAAAAAGGAGATAAATAATGGCATTTCCAACAAGCCCTACTAATGGTCAACGATATACATCTGCTAGTGGAACAATATATGAATATCAATCTTCTGACGATAGCTGGATTAAAATTGCTATTGCTCCTACTACTGGAGGATTGTCTTGGTCTAAAATTATAGCAGGAGAAACAGCTGTCAATGATAAAGGATATTTATTAGCTGCATCTTCCAATCTTACCCTTACTCTTCCTGCTTCTCCATCTGAAGGTGATACAGTTGGCGTATGCGATGCTAATGGTACTGCCACCACTTATACATTGACTGTTGCAAGAAATGGATCAAAAATTCAAAGTGTCGATTCTGATCTTATTATTGATACTGATAGATCTGGATTTATTCTTGTTTATGTTGACAGCACACAGGGTTGGGTAATCACTTCAGAAATAACAGGTGGATCAAGTGGAAGTCCTTTACTTCATGTATCACATCAGGTGGCTGACGGAAACGACGGAGGAACATTCACATCCGGATCATATCAGACACGGCCTATTACCACAGTGCAAACTAACGAAATTGCAGGGGCGAGCCTTTCTAGCAACCAAATAACACTTCCTGCGGGTACATACTACATAGATGGGTTTGCTCTGGCCTATAAAGTAAACTCCAACAGAGTAAAATTATACGATGTAACAAACACAGCGGACGTAATCACAGGGGTTAATACTTACTCATATGACAGTGATATTGATATGACTCCTGCCTTCTTGCGAGGCAATTTCACGCTGACTGCAACAACTGTGCTTGAAATCCAACATCGCTGCCAGACCACACAAGCGACAAACGGAATGGGATTCAACATGAGTGGAATGAGCGATCCTGAGCGATACGCTGAGTTCTCCATATGGAAGGTTGGTGACTGATGACTAGACTGTCAGATCTGTTCAAGCAAGGCGCAGGGCAGGAGTGGAAGCTCCTCCATGTGCGTCATGTCCTTTCAAGCGGTAATGCTGCTGGAACATTTACAAGCGGTTCATACCAAACACGCCCTCTAAATACAGTGGAAACAAATGAGATTAGTGGTGCGTCTCTTTCATCAAACCAAATCACTCTCCCTGCTGGTACGTATTATTTTGAAGGATTTGCTGACGCGTACAATGTAGATACAAACAAGTTGAAATTGTACAACGTAACAGATACAGCAGACGTAATTATCGGCCTTGTAAGTTATGTAAGCAATGTGGACCAGCAACCGGCTGTCATCAGCGGTATGTTTACATTATCATCAACCAAAACACTTGAAGTACAACATCGTTGCTCCACGACACGTTCTTCTGATGGCTATGGCTTCAACGCGACATATGGCGACAGTGAAGTATACGCAGACTTTCGATTTTGGCGTAAAGATGAGTCCCGTGTACTTCCCGTGAACGCTCCTCTCCTTCATGTGGAAGACCAGAAGACATCCGGTACTCAAGGAGGCACAGCTACTTCTGGATCGTGGTTTACTCGCACACTGAATACTGTTGTCACGAATGAGATCCCAGACGCTAGTTTGTCTACAAACCAGATCACTTTGCCTGCCGGTAAGTATTACGTGGACATATCTGTTCCTGGATACCGCAACACGCAGTACAACATCAGATTGCGAAATATCACAGATAGCACGAATGATCTCAACGGTACGTCGGAGTATTCTGTCAATACTTACAATGTTGCAAATCGATCCTTCATGAGCGGCATTCTTGAGATCACAGAACAAAAAGTGTTTGAGGTCCAACATCGCTGTCAGACGACACAAACGGGGAACGGACTGGGAGTGTCAACTGGAGTTGTGTTCACAGTAGACCATGAGGTGTACTCCGTCGTCAAGATTTGGAAACTTTCTTCATAAGGAGCTTCACAATGACATTACCCGCTGATGCAGACATCCCTCTTTGTCTCGTTGAACTCGGTCTTGGTAACGAAGATTGGGGTCCAACTACGGACACATATGCTAATCTTTCTGCCAACTGGAGAGGAACTTCAGATTGTCCATCAGAATCCGAATTGGAAACTGCATGGGACACAGTCAAAGTTAATATCCAAATGACCAAAATGAGAGAAGAAAGAGATCGTCTTCTTGTAGCTATGGACTGGAGGATACAACGAAATTACCAACAAGTTCAAGCTAGCCAAACACCTACTGACGATAGCACTAAAATGACCGAAATATATACTTATATGCAAGACTTAAGAGATATGCCTCAAGATAATCCAGGTATTTCTTCTGATGCTGAATATAACGCTTTAACATGGCCAGAAGAACCTAGTTAAACTTCTAGTTCTTCTACATCATAAAATTTACAACAATTTGGAGAATTTAAAATGGCTCTTTCTGAAAATGCTGATATTCCCCTTTGCTTAATGGAACTAGGACTAGGAACAGAAAATTGGGGTCCTACAACTGACACTTATGAAAATTTATCTGCTAATTGGGCCGGGACCTCTCCTTGTCCCACCGAAGAAGAAATGGAAAATGCCTGGGAAATTGTCAACGCAAGAAGACAAATGGCCAAAATGCGAGATGAAAGAAATGCAAGAATTGCAGCTATTGAGTGGCGAATTTCTCGATATAAAAGCCAAATCGACGGAAACCTTACTCCAACAGAATCATCTAGCAAAATAGAAGAAATTTATCAATACATGCAAGATCTCAGAGATATGCCGCAAGATAATCCTAATGTTGAGGACGAGGATGATTATAACGCCTTAGTTTGGCCAATTGTTCCGAGCTTAACTTCAAGTTCCAGTTCAAGCTCTTCACAATAAAGGAAATATAAATCATGGCTGATTATGTAATTTTTAGATTTAAAAGGGGTCCGCAATCATCACTACCTCCTCTTTTAGAAGGCGAACCTGCATATACAACTCCTAATGGACTTATATTTATTGGTTCTGAATTAAATACATCTTCTTCATCTTCTGGAGCCATTCCTGTCCTAATGGGTCGAACTTTAATTGATGGGGTAAGACCTTTGGCTGGTGTTGAAGGTCTTAGTCACTTTAATACATCTACGGGTGTACTCTCTATTGATGATGGTTATTCTTGGAATGAACTGGAAGGAATAACTGGTCCAACTGGTCCTACAGGCAGTACTGGACCGACTGGTCCTACTGGCTCAACAGGAAGTACAGGACCGACTGGTCCTACAGGATCAACAGGTTCGACTGGACCGACTGGTCCTACAGGTTCAACAGGATCAACAGGTAGTACAGGTCCAACCGGACCTACAGGATCAACAGGTAGTACAGGTCCAACCGGACCTACTGGCTCAACAGGTAGCACAGGACCAACTGGTCCTACTGGTTCAACAGGTTCAACTGGTCCTACAGGTAGCACAGGTAGCACAGGTAGCACAGGTGCAACAGGACCAACTGGTCCTACAGGCTCAACAGGAAGTACAGGTCCAACCGGACCTACAGGTTCAACAGGTAGCACGGGACCGACTGGTCCTACAGGGTCAACAGGAAGTACAGGACCGACTGGTCCTACAGGATCAACAGGTAGTACAGGTCCAACCGGACCTACAGGTTCAACAGGTAGTACAGGTCCAACCGGACCTACAGGTTCAACAGGTAGTACGGGACCGACTGGTCCTACAGGGTCAACAGGATCAACAGGATCAACAGGATCAACAGGATCAACAGGACCGACTGGTCCTACTGGCTCAACAGGTAGTACAGGTCCAACCGGACCTACAGGTTCAACAGGTAGTACAGGTCCAACCGGACCTACAGGTTCAACAGGTAGTACAGGTCCAACCGGTCCTACTGGCTCAACAGGTAGCACGGGACCGACTGGTCCTACAGGGTCAACAGGATCAACAGGATCAACAGGATCAACAGGACCGACTGGTCCTACTGGCTCAACAGGTAGTACAGGACCGACTGGTCCTACTGGCTCAACAGGAAGTGCTGGTCCAACCGGACCTACCGGAGCAACAGCATTACCTGGAGGAGCAGATACAGAAGTACAATTTAATGATGGTGGCTCTTTTGGTGGTGATGCTAATCTTACTTGGAATAAAACTTCAGACACTTTAACAGTTAATCCCAATTTAGATCTAGTATCTTCATCAACTTTTCCAATTCTTACTATTCAATCTGGTTATGAT
>Ga0180433_10006993_pt1 | contig 14574 bp, 10 predicted proteins | sample SS_ome_8_FD_132980 | JGI IMG/M metagenome (GOLD analysis project Ga0180433, IMG submission 132980) | Hypersaline lake sediment archaeal communities from the Salton Sea, California, USA - SS_1_D_1 metaG | ecosystem: Environmental > Aquatic > Non-marine Saline and Alkaline > Hypersaline >... | reverse complement strand
TTTCCTGAACGGTCGTATCCACGTTGACCCGCCGAAGATCGCGCAGCGATACCTGCTTCTCGCGGACCGCCAAGTCGATCTTCTGCGCCAACTGGGTCAACGCGTGGCCAGGGTTGAGAATCGGATCGAAATGGGCCTAAAAAAGTTCAAACGAATCGCGGGACTGAGGCTTGGGCTTCATGGATTCCGTTCCATATTTGCAAGGTCTTGATCGTCCATCCGTGGTTTCCTTGCAAAGTATACACCAAGCCAAACGTCGTTTCAGCCCCAAAACATCGGTGTTTTACACTTTTTCTGGGCCGACTACTTCGCGGGGCTATCTGCATTGTCGGGAGTGTGGTGGCGAGATCTCGGTTACGGCGGGAACCGTGTTTGAGCGGACCCGCAAGCCCCTGCGGGCTTGGTTTCAGTCGATGAGACGTCGTTGGTGACGCAGAAACCGGAGGAAAACGGGGCCGCGGCACCGAGAACAAGGAGATCGTTGTGATTGCGGTTGAGATGCTCCCTCCAAAAGGATTCGGGCGTATTCAGATGCGACAGATCCCAGATGTGTCAGGCGATAGCCTTGTTCCCTTCGTCTGCGATGAAGCAGTATACAGCTCAAACATGAGAGGAAGATGAGAATCACGCCCGGAGCGGAAACCTCTTACTCCAACTTGCCCGGCGATGCCGTTTCGGTCCCTGCGATGGTAACCCAGTCACCCCGTGTCGCAACAAGTCCGGGTTCTCACGTGCCGGCATTGACGGGAATGAAGACGCTGATGCTCGTCCCCTTGCCGGGCGCGCTGGAAATATCAATCCTCCCGCCGTGGGCCTCAGCGATCGTACGGCAGATGGCCAGCCCGAGACCCGCACCCCCCGGGTTTTGAGCGGAACGCGATGGGTCCACACGATAGAAACGGTCAAAAACGCGCGAAAGTTGCTCGGGGGTAAGGCCAGGACCATTGTCTGCCACAGTAATCTGTGCGGTGCTGTCCTCGCTCGAAAGAGCAACGGTGACCTTTCCCTTTGCCCCGCCGTATTTGATGGCATTGTCGATTAGATTGCCGATCATCTGGCGCAACCGTGAACTGTCAGCTTCAAGCCAGATCGCATTACAATCCGTGAATGTCAACTCGATATCCTGATCCTGGGCTAAGGGGCGATACAGATCCACAACATCATCGATGGCTTCGTCGAGGCTGACCTTCTCTCGCTTGATGTGCAGGTGACCGGCATCCGCACGAGCTAGCAGTAGTAAGTCTTCAGCAATGCGTCCCAGGCGATCGTATTGCTCGATGCTTTCCTCGATCACCTGCCGCAGCTCTGCTTCGGTCCGATGACGGGTAAGGGCAACCTCGGCATTCCCCCTCAAGGCGGCCAGTGGTGTTCGGAATTCGTGTGAGGCATCGGCCGTGAACTGGCGTAGCCCAGTGACATACTGCTGAACGCGGTCCAGCATTTTGTTGAGCGTTTCGGCTAAGTGGTCCAGTTCATCGCCGGTGTCTGTGCGCGGGAGTCGCTCGTCGAGTTCCTTGACGCTAATCTGGTTGGCCTTGGCGGTCATCGCCTGGATCGGACGGAGACTGCGGGTTGCGATTATCCGGCCCCCAGCTAGAGCGGCGATACTGACGACAAACAGGGCAGCGATGCAAACCCACCGGAAAATCGTCAACGACCGGGTCACCCGGTCAAGCAGGTAAGCCACTTGAACAATGTAGATTTGGCCGTTCTCAGGCTCGAATAACCAAGTGCAAACACGGACAGGGGTCCGGCTGTTAGGTATCGTGATGGTCTCAAACGAGCCACCCGAAAAGTTGGAGCTGGAGTCCGTAGCGGGAATTTGTACGCCACGCAGCCGCTGCTCAGGGTCGCTGTTGACCAGCACATGGCCACGATCATCAAGCAAGCGAAAGCTCAAATCGCCGCGCAGACGATGAGCCAATTCGAGGCTGATACTCTGTTCTGCCGCTTGGTAGTCGTGGTCATGCTCCTGGAAGACACTTGCCGTTAGTTCCTGCACCTCACCTTCGAGAACGCCGTCCACTTCATGCATCAACGAGATCCAGAGCCCCATGTATAAAATGGCGCAGAGCAAAAGACAGACGACAAGTGTAATCCCCGCCCCCCAGAGGGTAAGACGAAATCTGATCGTATTCAGCAGCTTCTTAGGATTCGTTTTCCCGGAGGACATACCCAACTCCGCGGATGGTATGAATCAGTGGCCGGTCAAAACCGTAGTCTATTTTTTTACGAAGACGATTGATGTGGACATCAACGACGTTTGTCATGGGATCATAATTCATATCCCACACGTGCTCCAGAATCATTGTTCGTGATAGAACTTGCCCCGTATTTCGGCTCATGTATTCTAAAAGAGTGTACTCGGTGGGCGACAGATCAATTCGCTTATCGGCCCGGCGCACACGGCGGCTTGTGGCATCCACCGTCAGGTCAGCCACCGTGATGCGGTTGGAACTCAGCGTTTGGCCCCTACGCAACAAGGCCCGCATTCTGGCGATTAACTCTGAAAAACTAAATGGCTTCGTCAGGTAGTCGTCGGCACCGAGATCTAAACCTTTGACACGGTCGTCCACACTGTCCCGTGCGGTCAAGCAGATCACAGGCGTTCGGATGCCGCGTGATCGAAGCCCGCTCAAGACAGCAAAACCATCTTTACCCGGGAGCATCAAGTCAAGCACAATGAGGTCGTAACTCTGTGAGTATGCGAGGCGTGAGCCGTCAAGGCCGTTGTTCGCCAAGTCGACAATATGGGACTCCTCACGAAGCCCTTTCTTCAGAAAAGAGGTTACGCTGGGATCGTCCTCGATTACCAAGACATGCATCCCTGGGCCTCCAGCCTGCCTTCCATGACAGCGCCCCACGTGTGTTACGGCAATCATGAACAGTTTATCTGTTCGCCTTCCGGTAAGCAACGAACGCTATGCTGATCCTGGGCATTGGTACAGTCCTTATCCTCGCTACATTCGCGATCCAGCCACAACATTACAGGATTGTCATTTTGACGTAATCACAGCGTCATCTGCGATCTGTAAAAAAAGGCTTTTACGCCCGCTCGTCCGGAATGGCGCGGTAAGGAAGGGCGTTGCTCTGGCTAGAACTTCCGCGTCTCATGGTAGTTGGTCAGGGAAATGTCTATGAAGCGAAATATTGTACTTGGGCTGCTGATCGCAGGAATAGCCGTCATCTCCGCCTATTGGGCTTGGCCACGCAGTGACGAGTCGCTCGCTAAAACGATTGTCGGGACTTGGCGTGCTATCGACCCCAACAACGGCGCGCTCCACAAGCGATCGGAGGGTGTCAAAGACGAACAGGCGAGTTTTAGGGCTGATGGTACGCTCACTTACACCGTCGAGTCGGATGCAAACGAACGGCCAACAAAAACGGAGAAGTGGGGTTGGCGCGTTCGGAAAGGACGGCTCCAGCTGCAATACCTCGGTGAGGGAAGTGCACAGGCATGGATGCGGCCCGTGAAGTTCTCCGTCTCCGAAACGAAGCTCTCGATTCGTCGCAAAAACTACCCGGCCAAGACGTTTAACCGTGTCAGTGGGGCGAGTCCAACGACGTCCCGTCCGACGTGAGCGCTGGCTCCAACACGACGGGATTGAAGACCCTCTCACTCCAAGCCATCCTGGCATTGCTCATCCAAATATTTCGTTGAGAGGAACGTGATTGACTACACAAACTAATCAGCACAATCAACACCAGACCCGCCTGCTCTGGCACTATTTCCTCGTGACTTATATTGCAGTCCTTGTAAATGTAGCGGCTTACCTGCAGGAGATCGACTACAGCGGTCGGGTGACTCTGTTTTTCGTCGCCGCGGTCTACCTCACCTACGCGCTTCTCTACCTGCTGCCGGCACTGGCCTTTCTGCTGTGCCTAGACCGATTGCTTTTTCTCAGAATTGTCCGGGCTTTGCTTGGACGTACACCAATCGCTTCCGCATGGATCGTTCGTTGTGCCGCAGTTCTGACTTTCGGCGCGGTCCAGGTGATCTTGTTTGGCAACCACTTCATCTTTCACATGTACGGATTCCACATCAATGGGTTTGTGTACAATCTCCTGAACACGCGAGGCGGAATCGAGTCGCTCGGCGGCGAGGGGTCAACAACCATCTCCTTCACCCTGATCATTGTCGGCATCCTTTTTGTTCAGGCCTTGTTGCTGGGACTTGTTCTAGCATGGCCACGCCTGCGCAGAAATCTGGATCGGTTTTCCACTCGACGGGCAATCATTGCCCTGGCAGTACTGGCGGTAGCGCTCGGCGGGTTCGAGCGAATCACGTACGGGATTTGTCGCTTGCGGGGTTACAGACCTCCGGTGCTTGCGTCGAACGCGTTTCCACTCTACCAGCCAACCACCTTCGCAAAATTGGCCAAGTCCTTCGGCATCGCGTCCAAAGAGGAACGCAACCTGCACTTCAAGACGCAGACCACAGGGCTCCAATATCCTCTCCATCCAATTCGCTGGGAACCGGTTTCTAAACCCTACAACATTGTTTTTCTGGTGGCTGAGTCGCTCCGCGCCGACATGCTTGAGCCGGAAATCATGCCACAAGCATGGGCACTGGCCCAGAAAGCAAATTGGTTCCGCCAACACTACAGCGGCGGCAATGGCACCCGCATGGCCATGTTTTCGATGTTCTACGGCATGTACGGCTCCTATTGGTTCTCGTTTCTGGAACAGAATCGGGGGCCGGTGCTCATCGACACGCTGATTGATCAGAATTATCAAATGAAGATGTTCACCAGCGCCCGATTCACCTACCCGGAGTTCGACAAGACCATCTTCGCTCGGATTCCTCGCGAGCGCCTGCATGAAGGCGCGGCGCAACCCAAATGGCGCCGGGATCAGGAAAACACAGCTCTACTATTGGATTTCATCGAACACCGAGACCGCAACCGGCCATTTATGACATTCTTATTTTTCGAGTCGGCGCATGCCTCGTATTACTTTCCGAATGACACGATTATCCGCACGCCATATGTCAAAGACCTGAACTACGCCACGATGGACGTGAAGAAGGACAGCCAACTCATCAAGAACCGGTATATCAACGCGTGCAATCATCTCGACACACAGTTTAACCGCATCTACAAATACCTGCAGGAGCACGACCTGATCGAATCTACCATCGTTGTGGTTACCGGAGACCATGGCGAGGAGTTCATGGAGAAGGGGCACTGGGGCCACAACTCGACATTCGACGAAGAACAAACCCGAACGCCATTCGTACTGTGGGTGCCGGGCAAACCACGCAGAGAAGTCACACACATGAGCAGTCACATGGACATCCCCGCCACGCTCATGCCCCTCCTTGGCGTGACCAATCCACCTGAGGACTATTCACTTGGTTATGATCTGCTCGGTACGAAAGTCCGCGAGTACAGTGTGCTCTGTAACTGGCAAAGTCTCGCCTATGTCGATTCCAGCTACAAAGCGGTCTTCCCTATCAATGCATACGGTTTTATGCAGCAGATCATTACCACTAAGAATGACGAACCAGTCGCTGACCAATCCTCGTTTTTGGCGCACAGTCAGCCGCAACTCATAGAGATCATGAAGAAGATGAAGCTCTTTAATCGGCTGGCACCACCGCCAACATAGAGGTACTGATTTGTCCGTCTATCTTTCACGAGACGAAAGACTCAGGACGGCATTGGTTTTTAGACACGATAGGGAATGCCCTCGCTTGCGCTCCGGTGGGTCTTAGGCGTCTGCTACATTGGAAGGCTTGTTTCATTGCTACCGCCCCGACGGACACAACATAACAAGAACGTCATTTTGGCGCAATTATTTTGTCATCTGCGATCTGTATAAAGAGATCTTTAAGCTTGCTCATCTGCTACGGCGCGGAGCGGTGAGGGCGAGTGAGATCTAAGGTCCCGCGTCTCATGGAGCATGTTGATATGTTGAAGATGAAAATGGTTCGCCTTATCGCATTCGCGAGTACCGGATTGCTTTTGGCAAGCGGTTGCAGCCTTGACAGTTGGTGGCCAGCAGCGCTCGCTGGCGGCGCGATAGGGCTCTTGGGGCTAGGATTGGGGACCTAACCGATTCCTTACATTGAGGTGGTGCCTCTGAACCCGGGGGGAGGCCGAGCGGACTCATTTCTACATAGAGCCTCCGCAAAGGCACTCCGAACCGCTTGGACACCCCCCCCCGGGGGGGGGGAGGCGTACTCGGTCGCGAATCATAGGCAGTAACATTGCCAACATTACAACTTTTTAATCTTTTTTGGATTGAAATCGCATGAACCGGCAATTAAGCTTTCATTTGTTTGGCGCGAAACCGTGGGTACCCACGTGTTCCTTTAGGACGATTGTCCGTTTCCGGGACGATTCAATTCTTCGGGTTACTGTTTTTTGACAGGAGTTCTCCACCATGCGTCCGATGCTCTCTTCCATACGAGTGGGTGTTATTGTATTGAGCGGCTGCCTCCTGTTAGGCACTTCGGCCCAAGCACATGAGCCAAGTCAGGAACGCGGGCAGCCACTAGAGCTTTCATTGACACCGCCCTCTGCATCGGCGAACCCGGCCGTCTCCCAACAGGCAACCCGAGAGCTCCCCAGTTTTTCTTTAGCGGCCATGGAGCAAGAAGAAGCCACAATGACTTCGACCAGAGTCGAATCACGATCTGCCGCGACTTCCGAAGGTTGGGACATCTGGGGTCCCGTTCGTATGCGGAGTGCAGACCCGGAACCCACGGGTGAATTAGAAATCAAGAACATCTTTGATTACAGCACATCATCCGATAGCACGGACGACGACTTCGAGTACGAATTGGAAATCGAATGGGGTATCGCCCCCAATCACGAGTTGATCTTCGAAATACCGGTCGAGATCGGTGATGGAGGAATCAACGGCAACGTAGATATTACATTGGGCTGGCATTGGCGACTATGGGAGGAGCAGGCGATTCTGCCGGCGTTCGCGCTGCGGAACTACGTTCGTATTCCGAGTGGATACCATTCGAGTGGTGTTGATTATGAACTTCGAGGTCTGATGACAAAGTCGATTATTCCGGATCAGCTCCGGCTCCATTTGAACCCGTTTTTGAAATCGGTCAATGGCCACAACGAGGAGGATCATCGTTACTTCCAATGGGGTTTCATCGTTGGTGCTGACTATCGCTTGGCCGAGAACTTGGCTTTGAACATGGACTACATTCACGAAACGAGCGACACCGAGGGCGAACGAAACCAACACACCATGGAAGTCGGGTTGGATTGGCATTTCGCCCCCAATCAGGGGCTTGGCTTTGTAACCCGCGCGGGGATTGATGGTGACAGTATTGGTGAAAACTTCGGATTCGGGATCAGCTACGTTTACTCGTTCGATAACTTCCCGGCCTTCGGCAAGTAATACGGCATCAGCCACGATATCAAACGCTGCTATCAGAAGAAAATCGTATAACGATGTCCAGAGACACTATGCCCGGCGACTCCTGTTCTTGTCCTCCGCCCGAATGGATATTACTATTGGAATCATTCCCACATTTCGTCAAATCGTTGCGCTAAGTCTGGCGGTTGCCCTATTTGCCGTTGTTGGCTGTGCCACGGTTGACCCGAAGCCTGACTTCGCCAAGACCGCCGGTCTGATTTCCGAGCGGACCGGCGTCGAAGAGGTGTACTTGCCCGGCGAAGACGAATGGGTGGCGAAGAAGGTGAACCGGTTGTTGGCCAACGGTCTCACGACCGGAGAGGCTGTTCAGGTTGCGCTACTCAATAACCGCGCCTTCCAGTCATTGTTTCAGGAGATTGGGGCGTCGCGAGCCGACGTTATCCAATCGGGATTACTCACGAATCCCTCCTTGTCTTTGCTGGCCCGCTTTCCGGAGGGCGGGGGGCGCTCCAATCTAACGTTCGGCTTCGGGCAGGAGCTGGTTGACCTGTGGCAGATCCCCATGCGCAGGGAAATCGCCGAGGCTCACCTGGAGCAAACGGTTCTGACGATCACCCGGCGAGCGGTTGAACTGGCCGCGGAAGTTAAGCGCGGCTGCTATCAGGTTCTGGCGTTGGAGCGGGCTGAAGGGATTGCTAAGTCGAGCATCGATCTCGTCGAACGATCGCTGAAACTGGCGGAAGATCGTTTCAGGGCCGGTGAGATCGGCCTTGTAGATGTTGACCTGGCCCGGGCCGATGTGCTCACGGTGAGACGCGAATTGGCATCGCTTCAGCGAGACCAGGAGGTGGCCAAGGCGGTGCTCGGACGGCTGATAGGGCTATCCAGAAGGCGGACCGACTGGGCTCTAATTGACGAACTGCCCCGACGGGTGGCCATCATGGGAGATGACGACCTTGTTCTGTGGGCGATGCACCAAAGGCTGGAAGCCCGGGTGGCCGCATTACAGGTACAGGCAGCTGAGGGCGAGCTCAGACGCGAGTGCCTGAATGTCGTGCCCAGCGTGGTGGTCGGAACGGAATGGGAGCGGACCGAACGCCGTGCGTTGCCCGGGCGCAAGATCGCGGCCGATACCGCACGCGATTCTCTCAGAAATGGCCAGTTGACCGCACCGACGATCCAGTCGAGGGCTGAGCGAAACCTTGAGCGGCGTCAAATCATTGATTCACTGCTTGGACCTTCGCTCGAGATCACGCTGCCCATCTGGGATCAGAACCAAGCCCGAATTGCCAAGTCGCGGTTTGCGGTCGAGCAGAAGCGCAAGGAATACGAATACCTTTTGGACGTCGTGGCTCAGGAAGTGCAGCAGGCTGCCGCCGCCGTCCGAGGCAGTGAGCGACTTACTCAAATGTCCGAAGAAGAGATTCTGCCCCATGCCCAAAAAAGCATTGAAACTGCCCGCCGTGTCTACCGGACGGGCCAGGATAGTATTATCGCATTGATCGACGCACAGAGATTCCTGATTGTGCAGCAGCGGAGCTATATTGATGATCTCCGTGACTGCGCTACCGCGCTAGCGGATCTGGAGCAGGCGGTTGGTGGCCCCCTGCCGGGGCCAGACAAAGGCATATCGGCACTGACAACGCCGGTGACAACACAGCCAGATCGAGGAGACGGAAGCGATGAGTGAAGCGAGACAAATACACCGAAGGCGATGGGTGCCAGTTCTTGGCGTTATCCTTTTCGTGAGCGGATGCCAGTTGCCTGCCGAGTTGACCGATTCCGTATCGTCGGCGTCGGAGACCGGCATTCAAATGCTGCAATTCTTCGTTCAGGATTTTGCTCGCCAGATGCTTGCGGGGCTCATTCTGTGATTAGCAATCGCCGGCGTACTCGCTTCGCCTACAAGCAGACACAGTGATCGGAGGTCATTGAGGCTAATGGCTGGGCAGGAACAGATCGATTCGCAACCCGCTCTTGCGGGCCTCCATCCTCCTGATCGGCATAGGCAAGACGGGTTCGTCCTGCGACACCATAAGGCTATCCTCTTTCTCACGACCGCGTTGTGCTTGGCGGGTGTGTACTCGGCGTTGACGATGCCTGCGTCGGTGTTTCCGCAAACGGATTTTCCACGGGTTGTCATCCTGATCGACAACGGCGTGATGCCGGCCGACGAGATGATGGCAACGATCACCCGTCCCGTTGAAGAGGTCATGAAGGACATTCCCGGGACGGTGAACATCCGATCCGCCACGGGACGGGGCTCCGCGGAGGTCAATGTCTTCTTCACCTGGTCAACGAATATGGTCGAGGCCGAGCTATACGTACTTGGCCGCCTTTCCCAGATTCGCAGCACCTTGCCCCCGGCCGCCGAGATTGCCGTGCATCGCCTCACATTCTCCGCGTTTCCCATCATTGGGGTCAGCCTTACCAGCAAGACGCGAAGCATCACTGACTTGTGGGAAAAGGCCCGGTACGACATCAAGCCACGGCTCCTGCGGATCAAGGGCGTGGCCCGTGTCAGTTTGGTGGGCGGACGGGTACCGGAGTACCACGTGGTTGTGGACCCGGTCAAACTGGAAGCCTATCGCCTGACCCTCGACCAGGTCAGCCGGGCACTGGCCGAGACCAACCAGTTCACCTCCGCCGGCATGCACGAGGAACAGCACCAGCTCTATCTCAGTGTGGTCGATGGCCGGGTGAAAAGCCCGACCGAAATAGAGGACATTGTCGTTTCCTGGTCGGGGCCGTCTCCCATTCTTGTCCGGGATATTGCCACCGTACGGCCCGGCGCCGAACCGCAATTCAACATCGTCACGGCGGACGGGACCGAAGCCGTCCTGCTTAACGTCTACGGTCAGCCGGATAGTAACACGGTAGCGATCGCCGACGCGTTGCACAACGAGCTCGGACAACTCAGGACGGAACTACCGCCGGACATGAAAACAGCGTTTTTCTACGATCAGTCGGTTTTCGTGAGAGAAGGCGTACGCAGCGTCTGGGAAAGCATCTTTTTCGGGCTTGCGTTGTCTGTCCTGGTGCTCTATCTGTTCCTCAGGAGTGCTTTAACCACGTTTGTTGCGGCGGCCGTAATCCCGGTGACGGTTCTCATCACGCTCGTGGGCATGCGTCTCTGCCACATGAGCTTCAACCTGATGACCTTGGGCGGCATTGCTGCGGCGATCGGTTTGATCATTGACGATGCTATTGTGGTCATCGAGGCGATCCATACGAAGGTTGGCGCGGGATATGCCCCACGGGAAGCGGTCGATCTGGCGGTCCGTGAAGTGGGACGGCCCCTTCTTGGAAGTACGTTGACCCCGGTCGTCGTTTTCATTCCTCTTGCCTTTCTCGGCGGTGTTCCTGGCGTGTTCTTCCGGGCACTGGCACTGACCATGGTGTTTGCTTTGCTGGCTTCCCTCTTGTTGGCGGTAACATGGACGCCTGCGCTCGGGGCTCTATTGATCCGTCATCGAGACCGACCGCCGCAGAACGAACTCGACCAGGGGGGACCGTTACTCAAGCGGGTCATTGCTGCCTACGAATGGGCTATAAGTCGGGCACTTCGGCACAGCGGACTTGCCGCCGTGTGTATGGTAGTGTTCGTGGTCGGTGGGGTTTTGCTCTATTTCCAGTTGGAAACGGACTTCCTACCGGCACAGGATGAAGGTGCCTTTGTGCTGGACTACTTCTCGCGCCCCGGGACCAGCCTGACCGAAACGGATCGGATGTTGTGCCACGTCGAACAGATCCTCACCAGTACCCCCGAAGTGGAGAGCTTCTCTCGCCGGACTGGGGCCCGGCTGGCCTTGGCCATCGCCGAGCCTAACACCGGCGACTTTTTGGTTAAACTCCGCTCCAATCGCGAACGCAGCACGGAAGAAGTGATCGACGAGCTCCGCGAAAGCATCCAGGCGGCCGAGCCCGCTTTGAACACCGAGTTCCCCGGTGTACTGAGTGACTTGATCGGTGATCTGACATGGTCACCCGATCCGGTCGAAATCAAAATATTCTCGACGGACACCGCCTTGCTCAAGGCCAAGGCGACGGAAATCGCCGAAGCTATCGAGAGCATTCCAGGTGTCGTAGACGTCAACGATGGCCTGGTGGTCGCCGGGCCATCGCTGAGGTTCGGCGTAAGGACGACGGCGGCCGCTCACGCCGGATTGACCGTCGAGCAGGTCGGTGCAGCGTTGGAAACCGCTCTGCTGGGAAACGCGTCGTCGTACATGTTGCAGGGCGACCGAATTGTAGGCATTCGCGTGGTGCTCACTGGGGATGCTCGAAGTGATGAAGCCCGTATTCGAGAACTACCCATTCGATCGCCCAGCGGTGCGATGCTGACCCTGGCCGACGTGAGCGATACGCAACATATCCCCGGTATCCTCGAGATGCACCGGGAGAATCTACGCCAGCTGGTGGCCGTCTCCGCCCGTCTGTCGGGCTTGGACCTGGGCAGGGGCATTGCCGCGATCAAGGAGAGGCTCACCCAAACCGTCCAGCTGCCGCCGGGAGCCACGATCGAGTACGGGGGCCTGTATCAGCAGCAACAGGAATCGTTCCGCAACCTGGCGTTCGTTCTGGTCATGGCGGTCTTTCTCGTGTATGCCGTGCTTCTGGTGGAGTTCCGATCGGTTCTGCAGCCGCTGGCCATTGTTGCAGGCGCGATTCTTGCCCTCTTTGGTGTCGTCGCAGCACTGCGCCTTACCGGAACGTCCTTCAATATCGTGTCGTTTCTCGGAGCCATCATTGGTGTTGGAATTGTGGCTAAGAACGGCATCCTCATGCTTGATTTTGTAGGTCATCTTCGGGCTCGGGGCCTGACGCTGTTTGAAGCATTGGTGCAGTCTGGGCGGCGTCGGCTCCGTCCGGTCGTGATGACTTCACTGACAACGTTCCTGGGGCTTCTTCCGCTGGCGTACGGTGTTGGCGCGGGAGCCGACATGCTCAAACCGCTGGCGATCGGCGTGATCGGAGCACTGTGCATGTCATTATTACTGTCACTGGTGGCGACCCCTGTGTGTTATTACCTGATGATGCGCATACTCCGCTTGGACGGATCGAAAGGGGTCTCCGTTGCTTGATTTTCAATGGCCTACAGAAAACAGTGAGGAACGGTCCATGACGCCGCTTGAGAGGCCACGATGCATCCGAAGAAGGGGCTCGCTGCTCGCCTTGGCGGCAGTGGTTCTTTTCTTGACAACCGCTTGTGGACGAGACGCTCCGGCTGAAAGCGAGGAGACCACGCCGCCGGTAACGCCGGTTCCGGTCCGCGCGGCAAGTGCCACATTAATGACGCTCCGACCGTCGATCGACCGGATCGGTACGTTCACGGCGATTCCCGAGCGTACGGCTTCGGTTTCTCCTCAACTGGCCGGTCGGATACAGAAGGTCACCGTCGTAGAGGGCGATGCGGTCCATGCCGGTGACGAGCTGGTGCGTATCGATCCCCGCCTCGCCGAAGCGAGACTGAGGAAAGCCAAGGCTCTGGTGGACGAGAAGCAGGCCGTCATCGACCGGCTAAAACATGGACCACTCCCTCAGGAAGTCGAAATTGCCCGTCAGGGGGTACACAAGTCAAAAACGGTTATGGCGGCGTTACGTTCAAAAGTAAACGCGTTGGCGGAACTCCACGACCGGGATGAACTGTCGGAAGTAAAATACAGGGAGATGGAGTTCTCCCTGAAAGCTGCCGAGGCGGATTACGCCGAAGCCAAGGCAAGACTAGAACTCATAGAAGCAGGCACACGCCCGGAGATGATCGCCGAGGCAGCAGCGCAGCTGGCGACTGCCCGCGCTGACCTCAATACGGCCCAGCTCTATGTGGAATTCTGCCGAATAACCAGCCCAATCGACGGGGTGATCAACCGACTGCTCGCACGACAAGGTATGTCCGTCGACCTCTCGACCAACCTGGGCACCGTCGTAGATTTCTCTAGCCTGTTCGTGAGCTTTCGCGTACCGGGTGCTTACCTGGCAAAGGTGGGACCGGGTACCGCTATTGACGCCCGCGTCGTGTCGTTTTCGAACCGGCTTTTTCACGGAAGCATCACCCGTCTCAGCGGACAGGCCAACCTTAATACCGGAGATATGGACGCTTTCGCCTCAGTTATTAATGAGGGTGGTCTGTTGCGTCCCGGTCTTGCCTGCCGGGTTCGAGTTTGGCTGCCCGAGGTTGCAGATGCCGTCGCTGTCCCGACCGCTGCCGTTGCCGATCGCGCGGGAACGCCAGTCATTACGGTTGTTCGCAGCGACAAGGCTTATGAAATCGAAGTGACGCTCGGTGTTGAGACCCGAGCATACACCCAAGTGACCCAGGGGCTGTTGGCAGGGGACCTAGTGGTGACCGAGGGCGGGTACGGTCTGCCCGATGGGTGCCCGGTTCGTATTCTGCCCGAACGGCCGTCGAGTCAGCCTTGAAGATGCCGTGCGGCGAGTTGCGCCACTCAACAGCAAGCCTAAACCTTATGCTTACCCTTGCCAAGCTGTTATTGCCGGACATTGTGCTGCTGTCCGTCTATGCTGCGAGGAGACCGTCCCGGCCATGAAATCGAGCATCCAATGGCCATCGTCATCGTCGGTGGTTTACTCACCTCCACAGTGATGAACCTCCTCGTGATGCCCGCGCTTTACGCCCGCTTCGGTCATGTCACCCGATGCGACGCAGTGGGAGCATGACTTCGTCCCTGCCCCAATCGATATACCGTTCCAGCCAAAATGGTTGAGCAGCATATTCTTGGTTTGATCCGGGCTGACCTAGAGAAGCTACGAGACGACGAACAAATGCACACCTACATTGCCAAAGAATTGCAGCGGATCACAGGCCATCAGTCCGACGCGCTGGAAAATCAGCAGCGACGGCTGGCTGAACTGGACCAGCAGAGCGCCAAGCTCCGGGATCACCTCTTGGCCCTGGACAGCAACACCGCTCGGTCGATGGGCCTGTATGACGAGGCCCGGGCGATCACTGAAGAGAAAACACAGGTCGAGCGACGGTTGTCCGAGTGTTCGGCAGAACTTCCGACATTGGCAAGCAAACAGGAAATCCGAACCAGGGCAAAGGTGGCCTTCGATCAACTTGAAGAGGTGCTGGAAGGCGGCGAACTGGAGCAAAAGAAAGAACTGATTGCCCTGTACCTACATCGAATAGACGCAGATCCGGCTCAACACCGGATCCAGATCAGCATCTATCCTGCCTTATTTACCAGGAAAATCGGGGCGACTGGA
>Ga0180433_10006992_pt1 | contig 14574 bp, 16 predicted proteins | sample SS_ome_8_FD_132980 | JGI IMG/M metagenome (GOLD analysis project Ga0180433, IMG submission 132980) | Hypersaline lake sediment archaeal communities from the Salton Sea, California, USA - SS_1_D_1 metaG | ecosystem: Environmental > Aquatic > Non-marine Saline and Alkaline > Hypersaline >... | reverse complement strand
TTTAAATCATAGGCGTTAGGTAAGTTTTTCAAATGTCTTTCGGAAGTAAGTCTTCCAATATGTCTATTGGTTAATAAATTAAAAAAAGCAGATTTGAAACCAAAACTAGTAAATTTATGAGCATAATCCATTTCAAAAAATTGATTAGGACTATCAAAATTACCAATAGAGAGAATAGTAGAAACATCAACAAGAGAAGGACGGAAACTAAAGTTAGGCCAATAATAACAATTAGGAATATTAGGAGAGAAATTAGGTCTATAATCATGAATAACATAATCCTTTATAGAAAAGTCGACATGACTTTTGATGTTATAATTTTCAATAGTTTCTCCATAATTTTTATTAAAAAGGATTTGTTTTACATTAAGATGATTCATCGTGTCAAGACCTTTGATAGCATGGGAAATATAATCCATTGGATAATAAAATAAAAAATCATCTTCCATATGAATCCAATATTTAGGTTGGAGAGATTTTAATTTATTCCAAATAATATTCATGCTTGCTCTGTGTCCTTTTTCACTTTCATTTTTGAAATAATAATCAATAAAGGAATATTTTTCTTTCATTTTCTCTCTATATTCTTCACTTGAGTTATCATCAACACAAAACCAATAATCTATTTTTTCTTTGTCTTCCCAAGTATTCAAAATAGAATTAACAGTTTGTTCAAATAAATCGAATCTTTTACAAGTAGTAAATGTAATAATAATTTTAGGATTTGTTTTATTTTGAAAATTGTAGGGAACATATTTAGTAAAATGATTTTTATTTAAATCATATAAAATATTCCAGATTTTTATATGTGAATTGGAAATAGAAATGTCTCGGGAATTAATATTAAAAATATGACTATAGGATTTGAAAAGTTCAAATGAATTGGAATCTTGTTGAATTTGAGGAATATAAAATTGTAAATTAGAAAAAGTTTGATTTAATTCAATACTATTTTGTAGGCAATTAATAAGTATTTTTTTGCAACATTCATATCCAGATTCTTTATCTTGCACATAAAAGGAAGAAATAGAGTTAAAGAATTCTAATTTATCATTATATTTATCTTCAAATAAGAATAATTTATTTTGAAGATTACGCTTATAATTTTTATAATTTTTATAAAACATATTTACCATAGAATGTTGTGATTTAGAGTAGTAATATTCTACTGCATTAACAATACCTTCAATTCTTTCATGATCATAATCAATTGATTTGGTAAAATATTTAAGGGAATTAGTATGATCATTTTTAAATTTATATAATTCACCAAGTTGATAACAAGAATAGAATTTTTCTTGAGACCAATTATTAAGAGTTAATACTTTTTCATACCATTCTATAGATTTATTAATATTACCAGCATCTTTATAACTTTGTGCACAATAAAAAGCATATCTATTGGCGAGTCCTCTATCGTTTTCTTCCTCAAATCCATTGGCTAATATTTGTGCATCTTTTAAATATTTTTGTGGATCTTTACTTCTGGCTCCTGATTTACCAGATTCAACATAATAATCTCCTTTTATTGAACTAGTTGAAATATTAGGAGAAATAGCAGATAAATATTCATGCAACACTCCTACCCATTTCCACTGTTTTCTATTATTAATTAACAACGGTCGAACATAAGTAAATCCTCTACCAAATTGAATATCATATTTATCGAAGGTTAGTCTCATAGGTAATTTAAAATCACCATGAATAGAATCATCAGCATCAAAAATGAGCAAATAATCAGTTTTATTATAAGCTGCCTGTAATGCTAAGGATCGATTAGTTCCAAAGTCACTCCATTCATGTTCAACAAGTTCACCAGGAATATTTTTCATTTTAAAATAATCAATAATTACTTGTTTTGTATTATCGGATGAGCCTGTATCGGAAATAACCCAATAATCGAAATGTAAAAAAGAAAATAAATTATCAAATGTTTTAGTAATAACATGTTCTTCATTTTTAACAATCATATTAAGACATAATGTTTGTTTTTCAAGTATTTCCATAGAAACATTACTCATATAAGGAATATTAATTTAAGTTTTTAAATAAAAAATAAAATTAATTCTTTTTTATTATAATAGTATATATGTCATTTACCAGATTTCATGATGACCCATGTAGAATAAAAAAACAAAATCAAGAAGCAACAGGCCCAGGAAGATATATGTTAAATAAACCAGGATGGGGAGATAAGCCTTGTTTTATGGATGATACTTACATAAGAATGCAAGAATGGGGTGCAAATCTAAGAACAGATACTATTAATCTAGAAAGTGATTTAATGGGATTATCGAGACCTTTAACAAAAGATTGTGAAAGTAATAATTATAAGAATGCAGAAGCAAAGTCAGAAAGAATAAAGTATCCTACTTGTAATCCATTTACAGAACAATCGAGAGTTACCAACCCAGCCTGGTGGTATAGAGATTTAGAACAAGTAGATTGGTATATTTTACCATTAAATCCTCAAGAGAATACATGTATTCCATTTCAAAATAATTTAAATACCCGAATTTTGGAAAAAGATTATTTTGTTGCTCAAGCACCATGTCTTTCAAAAGGCGGAAGCGATGTATTAAGTGCAGAAGCTTTTAGTGGATTTGGAAATAAAGATGTAAATAATTGTTCCAATACAAGAACTTGTGGAGATGTTAAAAAATAAATAAGTAATATTTTTTTATAAAAATATATTACATATATATAATGGAATTAGCAGTCCCACTAGTAGCATTAGGAGGTTTATATGTAGCTTCAAATCAAGAAAAAAAGAAAGAAGGATATGAAAATATGGGGAAAAAATTTAATGATTCACCAGTTCCTCCCCCTATAAATTATCCTAAATTAGCGCCTGTTACTCAAACAAATCCTAATAAATATAGAGATCCTAATACCGTAACAGACAGATATTTCAATCCCAAAGTATATCAAGAATTTGCGAATGGTCCGGATCAATTTGGGAACATGTCAAAGACAAACGATTTTAAAAGTTTAACAGGAGAGACAGTGCAAAAATCCGATTTCAAACATAATAATATGGCACCGTTTTTTGGAGGAAGAATAAGAGGTAGCACTCAAAATCCAAATATATCTGAAACGGTTTTAGATAATATGGCCGGAACAGGTAGTCAACAAATAAAAAAACAGGAACAAGCACCTTTATTTGCCCCACAAAAAGATATTCGATATGCAAATGGAGCACCAAACATGAGTGATTTCTATCAATCTCGTGTAATGCCAGGTTCTAAAATGTCAAATGTAAAATTATGGGATGAACAAAAAGTTGCCCCTGGATTAGATGCAGGTTATACTACACAAGGACAATTAGGATTTAATTCTGGTATGGCTGCTCGTGACAAATGGGTAGATAGAAATGTAGATCAATTAAGAGTTGCAACAAATCCTAAACAAACCTTTGGTTTAGCTAATCACGAAGGACCTGCTTATAATTTTATTAAAGCCCCAGCCACTCAAGAAACCCAAGGTAAAGTAGAAAAATATTTACCTGATACATATTTTATTAACACACCTGATAGATGGCTTACTACTACTGGTTTAGAAAAAGGACAAACATCCCGAGCTATACAAGTAGAAAGAGCAGTAAATAGAGCCACTACATCAATGGAATATTTTGGTGCTGATTCTAACCCAGATGGAACAAAAATGTATACCCCTGGAGAGTTTGAGCAACCTAAAAGACCTCAATTAGAAGCTAACCCTATTTCAAATTGCAATGCCGTTGGCAATGGTTCCGCTAGAGTTACTGATTATGGTGCAGATGGATATAAAAATGTTGCTAATAATCGTTCCACCACCAATACTTCTTATTTTGGAGTAAATGGATTTTTAAGAGCAGCAGTAGCACCATTAATGGATGTATTAAGACCATCAAGAAAAGAAAATGTTATTGGAAATATAAATCCTACTGGTAATGTTCAACAACATGTATCTGGATTACCAGTTTATAATCCTGCTGATAGAACACCTACAACTATTAGGGAAACAACTGAAGGAAAATTGGATATGACACATTTGAATGTAGAAGGACAAAAAGATGGAGCTTATACAGTTTCGGTTCAACAACCAGTAGAACAAGAAAGAGACACGACAAGTTGTCAATATTATGGTGATGGAGGAATGAATAGTGGAGTAGCATTATATAATGCAGCTTATAATCAACGAAACAATGTAAATAAGACTTATATAAATAGACCTAATCAAGGAGGAATGTCATTATTAAATGGAGAAGAAAATATTCATATTGATAAAAAAGACTGCGATAGAAACAATAATAGAATGTGGGTAAGAAATGGAAATTCTGGAATTAATGGCGCTATTCCATCCATGGAAACATATGGAAAAATAAATGTTCCACAATATTATGACAACTGTATAAATTGTGATCGTATTCAACCTGATATATTAAATGCATTTAAGGATAATCCTTATACTCAAAGTTTAAGTAGTTATTAAACTTTTTCAAGAGCTAATAATTCATTAAATTCTTGTTTTGTTAAATGTTTTTGAAAGTCTAAAATGTAATCTACATCATAAATATAAGAATCTTCACTTCCGTTATCAATATCAAGATCTAAGATATATTTAATACAAAATTCAACAGTTAATTTTTGAGTAGCTAATAATATTTTTTTATTTAGATTATGAATATTTTGTTCTAATAAATTTATAGAATATGTATTAGGATTAGCGAGTAACTGATCGTCTGTTAAATTCATCTTATAATACTTATCTACATTTTAAATATTAAATATAATCAATTTTATTTAATATTTATTTATATTAATTATAATGAACAGTTTTATACATTTTGGATGTTGGAATAATTTAAATGTTAAAATAAAAAATGGAAAAGAAAAAGAAATAGGATGTTTAAAAAAAGTAATGAAATTATTAGAAGCAAATTTAAGTGGAGTAGATTTTATAGTGATTGCTGGTGATAATTATTATCCAAAAAAAGAAAAAACTATTGAAGGAGAGAAAAAAAAACTTATAATTCCTAGTAAATTAGCAGAAGGATTTAATTTATTACCGAAAGAAATACCGATAGTTATGATTTTGGGAAATCATGATTTAGAAACAAATTTAAATCCAGAAAAGCCAAAATTATTTATTGAAGAAAATCCAGAAGAAAGTAGATCGTGTAGTATTTTAGAGTTAGAGAATCAATCAAAAGGAAGCAATATAGATTATACATTTTTTAAAGCAGAAATGATAGGTTCTAATACCTTAATATTAATGATAGATAGTGATATTTATTCGGTTGAGGCAATAAAGTATTTACCATGTTATAGTATTTTTTTAGAACAAGAATTTAGATCAGTAGAAGAAATTCAAAGATATCAATATGAATTAATTTTTCAAGAAATAAATCAATATAATGCGATAGGAAGTATTAAAAATTTAATAATAATAGGTCATCAACCAATAACAGGTATTAAATATAAAGATGGTGTAAAACAACCTCCGTTAAATGATATACCTTATTTTAAACCGATATTATTGGAAATTTATAATTTATTAGGAAGTGAAATAAATTATTTTTATTTATGTGCTGATTTACATTTATATCAAGAAGGTTTAATTACATTAAAAAATGAACAACAACAAAAAGAAATGAAAATAAAACAATTCATAGTAGGAACTGGTGGAACAGAGTTGGATGATGCGCTGCCAGAAGACATAAATTTTGTATTTTCTAGTGAGACAATAGATTATCGAATGATAAGTTCAAAACAAGAATGTGGAATTTTAAAATGTGAAGTAGAAGGTTTGGAACCGAAATTTGAATTTATATCTATAGAACAAACAGGTGGTAGAAAAAAAACAAAGAAAAGAAAAAGAAATAAAAAAAGAAAGACAAGAAAATATAAATAAGTATAAATAGTTAAAAAGTAATAAATAAGTAATGTATTATGTCATTACTTATTCATGAAAATATAATAGAAAAATTACAAGATTTTATAGTAAATAAGAAAATACCGAATATAATATTTCATGGAAGTTCTGGAGTAGGGAAAAAAACAATATTATTTAATTTTATTAAAAAAATATATAATAATGATCCACTTTATTTAAAAGATTATGTAATGAATGTAAATTGTGCACACGGTAAAGGAATAAAATTTATAAGAGATGATTTAAAATTTTTTGCAAGAACAAATATAGATTTAAAAGATGGTAATATTTTTAAAAGTATAATATTATTAAATGCTGATAAACTGACTATAGATGCGCAGTCAGCATTAAGAAGATGTATAGAATTATTTAGTCATTCAACAAGATTTTTTATAGTAGTAGACGATAAATATAAGTTATTAAAGCCAATATTATCAAGATTTTGTGAGATATTCATACCAAATCCAGTGTTGCCAAAAAAAATAAATAATTTACATAAATATCATTTAGAAAAAAACTTTAAAGAAAGTAAGATAAATAAACAGAAAAAGTTAAAATTTAAGAATTTAATGGAAAAGAATAAAAGTGAGAAAATATGGGAATTATCAGAAAAATTATATGAGAAGGGATATAGTGCATTAGATTTGGTAGAATATATAAAAGAAATGAAAATAAACGATGAGAAAAAATATGAGTATTTAGTATTTATACAAAAAATAAAGAAGGAATTTAGAGATGAGAAATTATTGATGTTGAATATATTAAATTTTTTATTAATCCGTTCAGATTACAATTTAGAAAATATTAGTTTTATGTAAATGGACGACTATTCAATTACTAGTTTACAAGAATCCAGAAACGAGTGGTGTTCAAGATTAATCAATACCTTAACTCCTTTAATAATAGAGGGTTTTAAGTCTATTTTTGACGAGGCATGGACATTATGCGAGGAAAATGATGAATTAGAGAAATATCTAATGACATTTCAAAATTTTTTAGGAAGAATTCCAAAGTGGAATCCAAATATAGTAGATACAGAAACAAAAAGAATAGTAGAAAAAAGTAATTGTGGGTATTTAAACGATTTAATTAGTTGTGTTCATATTATTCAGTTAAAAAGTTTGACTTGTATGCGTGTAGGCAATAAACAAAAGAAAATAGATATTAACATACCTTCATTAAACGATTTTATTCATAAAGCATATATTAATACAGCAAGGAAGTTGTATAAAAATATTTATTTATACGAGAAAAATATTACTCCTTTACAAATTCAAAAGCATAATAGAGAGATTGAGTTAATTGTAAGAGAAGAAATATTAAATTCCATAAGAGATAATATTCCAGTAGAAGATATTTTAAAGGTATATTTAGATGAGTCAATAGAGGAAGATATACAAGTCGAAGAAAAGGAGGAAATAATTTCAAATGATCCAGTTGAAGAAACAGAGGCTTTAGATGATGAGGTATCAGAAGAGAAAAAGGAAGAGAAAAAGGAAGAAAAAGAAAAACCACATGAAGAACAATTAGAAATAGAGCCATTAGAAGAGCCAAAAGAATCAATAAAGTTTAATGATATAGATGAAGCTATAGGAGTGGATAAAATAATAGAAGAAATAGAAGCACCAAAGACAGAAGAAAGATTAGAACAAATAAGTAATGAAAGACATGAAGCAAGAAAATTAGAAGAGATGGAAGAAGAGGAAGAAGAAGAAAAAATAAAGATAGGAGAGAAAATAAATTTGGGGGATTTAGATGTTCATGATTTAGATAAGCCAAAAGAATTAAATAAAGCACCTTTAGGTTTAGAAGAAATAGAAATATTGACATAATTTCGTTAGATTTTTATTATCTTTATTTGAAGATAATACAAATGAAAGAAAGTTTTATTTATTCTTTAGCGATTTCGGTAATTTTCTTTTTGTTCAAGTTTTTAGAGATGAAATTTTTACCTGAAGATGAGAAGAAGCCATTAAAAGTAATATTTAAAGAAACATTATTAGTATATTTTGCAGCAGTAGCAGGAATAATGTTATATAGTCAATTTGATATAAAAGATTTAAAAGGTGGAAATAAGGCGACAATGGCATTTGTAGATAATCCAGCATTTTAAATATTTTTATTATTAATTTTATAAAAATATTTATGAAGATTCAATAGAGAGATTAGGAATTAAATCTAAATTAAGAATTTTGGTTTTTTTATTAATAGATTTTTTACTAACAATATATTTTTTAAATAATTCATTAGAAACTTGATGTTCAGGAATAGCATTATGAATAGAACGAGCAATCATTTTGTAAAGTTTAAATTCAGGATATCTTTCATCACCGTCATTTTTATATAAAATATTTCTATCTTTATCATCCAATAACCAACTATAAATAAGTGCTGCAATTTTATTTTTCTTAATAATATCATTAGTTTCAGCGACATCTTCAATAAAAAAGTCAAATATACAACAGGCTAATCTACACAGATCAAAACTAGGATTAGGTTCAAGTCTAGGTTTATTAGAATCTAAATAAGGTTCACAATTATATTGGGAAGCTGCATCGCCTTTGGGATGAAAACTATCACTACACATAATTTTTCCATTATATTTGTAAATAGCTCGTCCGTAATCGATAATCTTATAAATTTTTCCATAAGTAGGAACTTTGTAGTGTATTCCATTAAAACAATAATGAAGGAATTGCTTATCTGTATTTATATACATAATATTATTAGTATGTAAATCATTATGAGTAAATGAAAATGTTTTTTGATAAATCGACAAAATGAGAATAACTTGAAATAAACAAGAGGTCCATTCTTTATCATTAATTAAATTATTTTCCATTAAATAATCTAATGTATTTTCACATTTTTCCAAACAAATTAATTGAATAGGGAATTCATTTATTTTGCAAAATACATCCTCTTCATTAGAACCAATTGAAGAAGTAGAGTCCTCACCAATACTATCTGATTCACAACTATTCAAATCATCTTGTATATCAGTGTTAGAACTTTTAGAACTACATGAAGAATCATCAGAATCATCTTTATTAGTTAAAATAGTGCTATAAATACAAACATCACTTAAATCAATAATCGTTGGGGTATCTAAATCATGAGAGAAAAGAGAGAAATCGATTTCATTTAAATCATCGGTATTTAACGGTTCTAATTTTTCATTAATAATAATTTTTTTTTTATTATTTCTAGAATCGATGTTAAAAATATTTTCATATTCTTTATTTTCAATAAAAAAAAATTTATTAGTATTATCATGAAAGTAAGAACTATCATTTAAGTAGGAGAAATCGTCGACAATATTATATAAAAAATTATTTTGAATACCTAAAAAAGAACCATAGTAATCAATTCCATGAATAAAATTGTAATGATGTAACAATTGACTAGAGAGATAGGTAAAGAATCCATCTACATAAGAATTATTATTTTTATCGATTAATTTAGGAATACATTGTTCATGATTAATTAAATTAGGTAAAATAGTAATATTATTTGAAGAGGAGTCATATTTACCTGTAAGAAGTTTAAGAGGATCTAAAAGGGGAGAAAATTTACAAAAGACTTGAGTATTTTTTATATTATTGGATATATCAATAATTTGAGCATTTAAAATATTTCGAGAAGGAGTATCTTTTAGAGAATGTAGATGATAAGAATGATTTAAATTAATATTATTATAATTAGATTCATTTAAAGAGAAAAAGGATTGATAAAGAGGAATATAATTTTGTAAAGATTTGAGGTCTAAATTTGAATTTTGTAATTCCCTAAATAGAGAATCATTTTTATTTTTTTTGTAATACAAAGAAAAAGACATCTTTATAACAATAAACTAAATTTTAAAAAACTTTTAAACTAATTTTTCGTAAATCATTTAATTTTATTTTCTTTAAAAATAATAATTATGACTTTAGATTTAAAAAAGTTTGATATGAAAAATATAAGTTTTAGACCAGATGAAAATAAAGGACCTGTGATTGTATTAATTGGAAGAAGAGACACAGGAAAAAGTTTTTTGGTAAGAGATTTATTATATTATCATCAAGATATACCAATAGGAACGGTAATATCGGGAACAGAAGCCGGTAATGGTTTTTTTTCGTCTCATGTGCCGAAATTATTTATACATGATGAATATAATACAGCAATTATAGAAAATATATTAAAACGGCAGAAAACGGTATTAAAGCAGATTAAAAAGGAAATGGAAGCATATAAACGAACGAATATAGATCCGAGGGCGTTTGTAATATTAGATGATTGTTTATATGATAATAAATGGACAAAAGATAAATTAATGAGGTTATTATTTATGAATGGAAGACATTGGAAAATAATGTTAGTAATAACAATGCAATATCCATTAGGTATACCACCTAATTTAAGAACAAATATAGATTATGTATTTATATTAAGAGAGCCATATATTGCCAATAGAAAGAGAATATGGGAAAATTATGCAGGTATGTTTCCAACATTTGAATCATTTTGCCAAGTAATGGATCAATGCACAGAAAATTTTGAATGTTTGGTAATAAATAATAATGCCAAATCAAATAAGTTAAATGATCAAATTTTTTGGTATAAAGCACAGAATCATAGTAATTTTAAATTAGGTTCAAAAGAATTTTGGGACTTATCTAAAGATATTAATAGTGATGAAGAAGATGAATTATATGATCCTAATAGTGTGCAAAAAAAAGGAGCTGGTCCAAAAATAAGTGTGCGAAAAAATAAATGGTAATTAAAAGGAAGAATCTATATTCAATTCTTTTAATAAATCTTCATTTATTTCCGATATTTTTATAGGTAAATTATTTTTGAATAATTTATAATCTAATTTACTATGATATGGTTTATTATCATTTTTTAAATAAATAAGATCATGATCAATTGTTTCATAATAAGTGTCTTCGCCATAATATATTTTTAAAACACATTGCACAACATCTTTATTACAAGGATTAGTTATACTAGTTTTATCACTATAGCGACTATAAAAATTAAGGGTTCCATTCACTTTACAATTATTATGATCTCTAGATATCAAAAATGATTTTTCTAATCTATTATCATTAGAAAATAAAGTAAAGGATGGGTTAGAAAGTAATAAAGGATATATTAGACTTTTAATCTTCGGAAGCATAGATATAATAATAATACTGTTCAATCTTTATTTTATTTTTTTAAATATTTTACTCTTTTATTATATTCTTCTTATTTTTTATTATTATTATCAATTTCTTTCTTTTTTATTATTTCTTGATCTCGTTTTATTCGATCAAGTATTCTTTTAACACAATTTTCATAACGAATATGTTTAGGTCTTTGTAATTGTTCTTTTTTATATTCTTCAATTTCTTGGAAATGTAAATTAACCATTTCATGATGAAATTTGGAATCTATATTTGTTAAATCTAAATCCATTATACCATTATAGCCAGGAATTATCATTTCTTTCATTTAAAATACTGATAATTTATTTTTTAATTTATTTTTCAAATCCACAATTTTTACATACCCACCAAGTTTCTGGGTAAGGACCATCATCTCTTTCTCTTTCAAATTCATGTTTACCATATTTTTTAACACAATATCTCTTTATGGCTTCATTAATTTCTATTATATCTTGTTCATAATTATTTATTTCTCTTTGTAATTCCATTATTTTCCCCCTAATTTCTTTTTTTGCAAATTCTTGTTTTTCAGAGCCTCTAATCATTTATATAATATATAAAATTACATTTAAATATTATATCTTATTATTTACTCTTCCTTTTGGTCGCCCAAATTAAATGTGACTGTATTCTCTGTTAATTGACTTAAACCTTTATCTGTATTTTGATCAGTTACAATATTTTCTCCTTCAAATAATTCCTTTCTAACATCTTCTAATGTTGCATTTTCTCCCATTACTCCCTCTTGAGTATTCATATTTGCAACTGAAACTAATTCTCCATCTTTATTAATTGTTTGTGTTAATTTATTACCACTTTCTTCTGCTTTCTTCTTGTTATCTTCAATTGCCTTCTCCTTTGCCTCCTTTACTCGCTTATCAAACTCATCCTTTGCCTTTTCCTCATTCTTTTTCTTCTCACTCATCAATTCATTTAATGTCTCTTCCATATATTCAACTCTTCCTGTCTTATAAGCTTCAGGATGGAAAGGAACCCACATACCTACAGGTCCTACATAAACATCGTGATTAGGATCTGCTTGACGAAGCATCTTACATCTTAACTCAGCCTCTTGCTGAGTAGGGAATACACCTCTTACTTTAATTCCTCGAATTGATGTTTGAAACTTAAACTCTTCGTCAAATTTCTTTTGTAAATCTTCTTCATTTTCATCTAGGAAATTCTTATATTCATCTTCCATGGTTGTTGCGACTAAATTATCTTTCTCATCTTTAGAAAATTCTTTAAAATCATTTGTTAATTTTTCAAAATCAACATGATACTTATAAGAAACAAAATTTAAAAACTGTAAAAATTTCTCCATAGATTTAGAAAAATCCCATTTCTTAATAAATTGTTCAAAATAATACATTTCTTTTTGTTTTAGGATATGTTCTGGCGAGATAAATGATAAACAAGCAAATTTTTGTCCTGCAATTGCTTTATCTTCATCTAATAAATCAACATATTTAGGATTTTCTGTTCCATCAGAATTTTTTTGTAATGTAACTCCTGAAGGTGGTTCATTGGGATTGACAGGTTTAGAAAAACTCATTATAAATACATTCAATATTAATATTTAAGTGTTTTTACGAACTTTTATTATATTTTATTTTTTTCTTTTTTATTTATATAACTATGACAGGTGGAATGTTAGATTTAGGTGAACTCGTCAAGAGAGCAATCAAATATCTTGTTGAAGGCCTTATGGTTGCAATTGCAGCCTATGCCATCCCAAAGAAAGCACTTAATTTAGATGAAGTAGCTCTTATTGCTTTAACTGCTGCTGCTACCTTTAGTATTCTTGATACTTATGTTCCTTCCCTAGCTGTTGGAGCTCGCTCAGGAGCAGGATTCGGTATTGGAGCCAATCTTGTAAAATTTCCTGGTGGATTTTAAATTAACAAATAAATAATATTTTCATTTTTTATATGAATATATTATTTTATGTATTTATTATTTATTTAATACTTATTATCGTGTCACCTATACGGTATATTTATTTATTACCTACATTATGTATTTATCCTAATAGTGAAAAAGAAGTGTTGCAAGTAGAAAAAGAAATTAAATTAAGAAACCAACATGATATTGATTTTTTTCATTTAACAGATAAAAGTGTTAGTCCTGCCTTTGCTGAAATTGTCCCCTTATCTATTCAAGAACTTGATAAAATGATTACTCAGTTTCATGTTGCTTATGTTATTATATTTTTTAAATATCTTATTAATCGTCCTCGACCAAAACAAATTAGACCTAATTTGGATGTTCTCGATTCTATTTCTGCTGCCACTCCCGCTTATCCTGCTGGTCATGCCTTTCAAGCTTATTATTTGGCAAAAACATTAGGTAAAACTTATCCTGTATTGCAGTATCAATTAGATTCTATTGCTGAACGATGTAATTCTGTGCGAATTAAAGCAGGGCTCCATTATCCAAGTGATGGGGAATTTTCTAAAAAACTAGTTAATATGTTTTATTAATATTTCTACACTACATCAATGTAGTGAATTACAAAAAAAATAATTATATTTAGCAATAATATAATGATTTGGTTATTATTTTTATATTTACCGATGATTTTCTCTCAACCAACTAAAATATTAAAATTCAATACAACAAATAATATTTTATTGAAAGGAGAGATAAATGAAGAATCAAGTAGTAAATTTATTCATGACTTAAATTTATTACCCCGAAAGAATAATACTATAGTATATTTAAATACACCTGGAGGGTCAGTAACTCATGGTATGAAAATTGTTTCTGAAATACAAAAATATAATCTCAGTTGTGTTGCTGAAAGTGCATATAGTATGGGATTTATCATATTACAATCATGTAAAGAGAGATATATATTACCACATGGTAAATTAATGCAACATCAAATGGCGTTAGGTATAGCTGATCAAAAATCGAGAATAGAAAGTTATTTGTCATTTATAAATCAGATGGAAGATGAAATAGTTACAATGCAAGCAAATAGAATAAATATAACTGAAAATGATTTTAAAAATAAAATTAATAATGATTGGTGGTTATATGGAAATAATGCAATAGAAGAAAATTGTGCGGACGAAATAGTAAATATTGAATGCACAGAAACATTAACGAAGAAAACAGAAATAATAGAAAAAGGTGGATATAAATATACTTATTCAAAATGCCCATTGATTTCAAATCATATTAAAAGAGAGAAATCCAAAAATAATGAGGATGTTTTCTTTTTCCCTCTATTTTAAAAAATATTATTTATTTGTATTTAAAAATAAAAAAGGTTACTTTGAAGATAGAAGACCTAGTTCAAATTGTGATCCATATTTAGTAACATCCAAAATTATGGAAACTATTAGTAGCAAATAATTTTTTCAATATAAATATATATATGGAAAATACCATAGAAAAAGATGATAATATTATGAATGGAGTATTATTACTTATATTGGCTATTTCAGGAAAT
>Ga0180433_10006990_pt1 | contig 14578 bp, 16 predicted proteins | sample SS_ome_8_FD_132980 | JGI IMG/M metagenome (GOLD analysis project Ga0180433, IMG submission 132980) | Hypersaline lake sediment archaeal communities from the Salton Sea, California, USA - SS_1_D_1 metaG | ecosystem: Environmental > Aquatic > Non-marine Saline and Alkaline > Hypersaline >... | reverse complement strand
CCCCTCAGCGCCTCTGCGTATTCCAGTATGCTGCCTCGCGTCATCTTGCCTCCCTCCCTTCGGTAACACCTTTTCTGCGGCAACGATACCACTTTCGGTAACACTTATTATGAGTCAATTCGCGCGCTTGCTGCGGCTGATACCGCGGTGTAGAATTAGGCTGGAGTGGAGCAAAGACCAGGATGATAATCACCTGATGAGCGCGACAAGGGTGGTGATTGCCGATGACCACGCGCTGTTCCGCCAGGGTACCCGGGACTTCATAGACCGGGAACCGGACATGGAGGTGGTGGGAGAGGCCGGGGACGGGGAGCAAGCGGTTGAGCTGGTCTGCCGGCTCCGACCCCACGTGGCCCTGGTTGACATCGCCATGCCCGCGCTTAACGGTATTGAGGTCACCAAACAGATCAAGGCCTGCTGCCCGGCAACCGTGGTACTGGTCCTCACCGCTTACGATGATGACCGGTACATCACCGCCCTGCTCGAAGCAGGCGCTGCCGGCTACCTGCTGAAGACAGTAGGCGGCAAGGAACTGGTGGATGCCATTCGTGCCGTGCATGACGGCGAGGCAGTGCTTCACCCGATCATCGCCAGGAAGGTATTTGCCCGGGTGGCTGCCTCCGCTACCCCGACCAGTCCACCGCCCAGGCCGAGTGACCTGAGTGAACGGGAGATGGAGATATTGAGGCTGGCCGCGCGTGGACTCAGTAACCAGGACATTGCTGACAGGCTGTACCTGAGCAGGCGCACGGTTCAGTCACACCTGGCCAACATCTTCCGCAAGATGAACGTGGGCTCGAGGATGGAGGCTACTCTGCTAGCCTTCGGTAAGGGGTGGCTGACCCGGGATGACATCGCCACCGATGCGTGAGGAGGCTGTCCTCGTGAAGCATCTCCTGAGGACTCCCCACCTGTGGGCGATACTCATCATCATGGCGTGTGGGGCGGCTCTGTACTACGCTGACCGAATTCCGGCACTCCGGGAAGTGGTCAGCGATACCCCGTTCTGGCTGGCTCGCTACTCCACTCACCGCATTCTCTCCATCATCCCGGTAGCCTATGCCGCCTTTGTCTTCGGGCTTCGCGGGGGCATGATTGCCAGCTTCGCGGTGGCAATCGGCCTTCTTCCTCGGGCACTGCTCATCTCTACCCAGAAGCCTGAGGCGGTAGCGGAGACGGTGGCGTTCCTGCTCATGGGCCTCCTGGTGAGCTGGCTGATCGACCGGCAGCAGCAGGCAGTGCGCAGTCTGGAAAGGTCCCGGAGGGAGGTTATCGCCTCCCTGGCTATGGTGAGGAGCCAGCAGGAGCAGCTGCAGGCCTCCGAGGAGCGCTACCGGACCCTGTTCGAGAATGCCGGAGAGGCGGTTGCGGTGTGCTCTCCAGATGGGGGTGTTGTCTCAGCCAACAAGGCATGTGAGTTGCTCACCGGGTATGACCGTGACAGCCTCATCGGCACCAGTATCTACAGGCTGTTCCCGGAGGAAGACACGGAAGTGGTACGGGCCATACTCTCGGAGGGCCTGGAGGGAAGGACCGTTGCTGGCCGCGAGGGGCTTCGCCTGACCGGAAAGGACGGAACCGAGGCGATCGTCAGGCTCGCGGTAAGCCCGCTGGCGCACGGGGACCAGATAGCGGGCCTGCAAATCATAGCACTGGACGTCACCGATGAAGTTCGGCTACGCAGGAACATGGAGTACTACATAACCCAGGTGACCAGGGCGCAGGAAGATGAGCGTTTGCGTGTCTCGCGGGAGCTGCACGACGAAACCGCCCAGGAGCTGGTGGTGCTGTCTCGTGACATAGCCACTCTGCTTGAGGAGGACGATAACATACCGCGCCGCCTGGCGGAACGCTTGCAGAAGCTGAGAGAGACTGCCGATTCGGCGCTGGAGGGAGTCCGTCGGTTCAGCCGCGACCTGAGACCCTCCATCCTGGATGACCTGGGCCTGGTGCCGGCACTGGAGTGGCTGCTGGAGAGCCTGGAGAGGCAGTATCCCATTGCCACCAGTATCAGTATCACCGGCAGCCAGGCGCGGCTGGCACCGGAGAAGGAACTGATCATCTTCCGGATTGCCCAGGAGGCGCTGGCCAACGTGAGAAGGCATGCTGACGCTACCGCGGTAGACGTGAGCGTGGACATTGACGAGAGCGGGCTTACCCTCTTGGTGACTGACAATGGTCGCGGCTTTGTCATGCCGGAGAGGGCTGGTGACCTTGCCCAGCTGGGCAAGCTGGGGATAGTGGGGATGCGGGAAAGGGCGCGTCTGGTTGGCGGTACGCTCATCGTACAGTCGGAGCCGGGAAGAGGCACCACGGTGAGTCTGCATGTCCCCCGGTGACCGGCCACGGTTTCACGCCGGGAGAGTTCTCATCAGCGCGGCAGTATTCTGCCTCTTTTGCCGGTCCTCTCCTTCACCCGGTGGATAGTCGTTCCTGGGGTGTTGGAGTTTCCCCTGGCATATAAAGCAGTCTTGCAGACTCCATGCTATCGGACCTTCTGAGCCAGCAACAGTGCGACACGCGAGGAATTGCCGCGCTGCAAGAAGGAGGGCCCGGGACGTCTTCATCCGGGTTACCCTGCCACGGCGTTGGTCCGTGAGCGGGTTCATCGAGATGCCTGCCCGCCTCCGCAGCCGGTAACTCGCAGACCCGCTGCCCAGGGAGGACTCGCCATTCGGCTGACCCGGCGCTAGGCTACAATACCTACCAATCCCTGGGTATCGGCCTCCTTCCCTCAGCCCTATCAACCACTGCCAATCCCGTACTACCCCCGATGTACCCGCATCCGTCCCGTGCTAACCTGACAGTAGAGAGAACGAAATCCCCCACCGAGGAAGGTAATCATGGGCGAGATTGATACAGTACTGACCGAGACACTGACCCTCACCATCAGGACCGGCGTCACCCTCATTATCCTGTTCCTGATCGGCTACATGCTCTATCTACGGCCACCACGCTTCCAGGGCTGAGAATACGGGCAGAAAGGAGGTAATACGATGGAAGTGTTCCTGGGTATCCTGCAAGGACTCGGTATCTTCGTCTTCTTCCCCATCATCATCGCCCTTGCGGTAGCCGGTACCGTCGTTGCCATCGGTACCTACCGGGCCAGGAGGGCACAGCGGACCAGGCTAGCCCCCAAGACCACCCGGCCCACGCAAGTGACTACTGGCACTCCGGCACACGGTAAGGCCCGCGCCTAGCAACAACCTGCAGTCAGTAGTATGGAGTATCAGGAGGGGCAAAATGACGGCAACAAGAGCGGCGGTATCAGGCCAGGAGGTGGAGGGCGGACTGTGGACGGGACCCCAGGCCCGTGCTACCGGAGACCACCCCCAGAAGAAGGGCCCCCGAGGATTACTAGATGGCATCCTGGTACCGGTAGTGGGGCTGGCCCTGGGCAGGAACTTCACCACTCCCCCGCTTGAGGTTGCCGAGAAGTACCCCTGCGCCAGTGCCCTGGCCTGCTAGCCGCGCTTCGGGGGACAGCGCGGCCTGAAACAGAGTGTCCCCCAAGAAAAGCGAAGGAGGTAACACGATGGAAATGCTACTGGGGATTCTTCAGGGACTCGGGATCTTCCTTGTCTTCCCCCTCATCGTCGCTCTGTCAGTAGCTGGTGTCTTCATCCTCACTGACCGCCGCGCCAGGAGGGCAAAGCGGGCCAGGATAACAGCCAGAACCGAGGTCGGCGAGCCTACCACCGCACCGGCGGTAGAGAAAGCCAGGGGGCTGGCTCACGAACCCACCAGCGTCTAACAGACCATCGCCCCGGACCACCGGGGAAAAAGGGAGAGAAGGAGCACTGGCGGCAGCGATACATCTCCAGACAGAAAGCTACCGCCAGTGCTTGTTGCATGCAGGACCCACGACCAGGCATGGTAATCTTCCCGGTAAGCCAGTGCCGCTTCACCAGGGGCGGACCAACCTAGTGCAGGGTGCCTAGACAGATTAGGCCACGCGCGCCACGCAAAAATAGGCTCGGCGGCTGATGAAGTGCCGCCCATTTGGACTGATAATTCAGACAGGGGGTGACCATGGGAGACAAGGCGATCCTTTTTGACGCAATTAGGTGTATTGCCTGCCGTGGCTGCCAGGGAGCCTGCAAGCAGTGGAACGAGAATGACGAAGAGATCCCCCGCGAGGAGAATGCAGTACACTCGGTTAACTGGGGCAGCCACGAGAATCCCCCGGACCTATCTCCTCAAACCTGGCTCAGGATCAGGTTCACCGAGGTGGAGCGAGAAGGAAGAGTGGACTGGCTATTCACTAGGCACTCATGCATGCATTGCACCGAGGCGGCCTGTGTCGAAGTCTGTCCCTCGGGGGCGCTGTACCACCACGAGGACGGTTTTGTCGCCTATGACAAGGAGGTCTGCATTGGGTGCGGGTACTGCAGTCAGTACTGTCCATTTGACATTCCACGCCTGGACGCCGGGAGGATTGTCGGCATAGGCAAGATGGACAAGTGCACTCTGTGCACTACCCCGGGGTTGGACCGGCTCTCCATCGGGCAGGAGCCTGCCTGCGTCAAGGCCTGCCCAACGGGCGCTCTCGAGTTCGGCGAGCGCGAGCAGCTGGTGGCGGAAGGCAGACGCCGCGTTAGCATGCTGAGGCAGGGTAGCTCCAGGGCCTACCCGCGGGCAACGCTTTACGGGGAGACAGAGCTGGGTGGACTGCATGTTCTCTACGTTCTGGATGACTCACCCGAGGTCTACGGCCTGCCTGCAAGGCCGCTGTTCCCGATTACGGCTACGATACAGGAGAGCATCTTCCGGCCTGTTACCTGGATTCTCTGGGGAGTTGCCGCGGCGGGTCTGGCCCTGAATGTCCTGGTTGCCCGCATCAGACAGAACAGTGGAGGAAAGCAGCCGCTATGAGAGTAACTCGCGCCGACTTTCTGAAGGGCCTGGCTGCGCTCGCCGGTCTCGCCTTGATCCGCTCACCCGGCAGACCGGATGTGGCCAGGGCGGCTCCGGCCGGGGCGGACCTGGCAATGCTGGTGGACGTATCCAGGTGTATCGGTTGCTGGTGGTGCTATGCCGCGTGCAAGCATCACAATGGCCTTGAGGAGACCACCAAGCCGGGTGTTGCGGAGCCACCCGAGCTGTCTCCTGACACATGGACGACACTGCGCCCGGTAAGAATGGACGAAAACTGGAGCTACCTCAAGCACGCGTGCATGCACTGCGCTGACGCCGCCTGTGTCAAGGTCTGCCCTTCGGGAGCGCTGAGCTACAATGAGCTCGGCTTCGTCCAGTATGAGCGCGAGAAGTGCATCGGCTGCGGCTATTGCGTCGAGTTCTGTCCCTTCGAGGTGCCGCGACTGGAGGACAACCGGGCTACGGGCGTCGGCCTGATGAGCAAGTGCACCTTCTGCAAGGACCGGGTAGCCAGAGGCGAGCAGCCCGCCTGCGCCGAAGCCTGCCCGACCGGCGCAATCCAGTTCGGTGACCGCTCCCAATTGCTGGAGGAGGGTAGGCAGCGGGTGAGAGAGCTGGTCAGGTCCTATCCTAGGGCTTGCCTCTACGGTGAGCACGAGATGGGTGGCCTGCATGTGCTATATGTTCTTCCGGACCAACCCTCCGCCTACGGTCTCCCCGAAGAACGGCAGCTGGCGGCTGCTGCCATCGTCCAGGAGGACATTCTGCGCCCCTTCGCCTGGATAGCATGGGGAGCAGCAGCGGCGGGCCTGACCCTCAACGTGCTGGTTGCCCGGCTCAGGCAAATCAGAGCAAGAGAGGCTGAGTAGGATGGAATTGATCGAGCGCTACACCCCAACGGCACGCTGGTTCCACTGGCTGATTGCGGCAGTCTTCCTTGAACTGGTGGTATCAGGGCTGCTGCTTTTTCTCCCCTGGACGGGCTCCGGGATGCTTGGGAACTGGATCCGGATTGTCCATCGCATCGGGGCAGTAATCCTGGTGGGAGCACCTGCCCTCTTCGTGCTGTTCAACTGGAGAAGGTCATGGTTCTTCGTCCTGGAGGCCTTTACCTGGGGGTGGGATGACCTGACCTGGATCAAGGCCGCGCCGGGCTACTACTTCGGAGGCGACCCGAGGTTCATGCCCCCGCAGGGATACATCAACACCGGGATGAAGCTGTACCGGCTGGCCATCCTCGCCGGCGGGGCAATCTTTGTCGTCACCGGATTCATCATGTGGTTTCTCAAGGGAATCGTGCCGGCTGCGGTCTTTCAATGGTGCGTGGTGGTGCATGACATCACCTTCATCGTCGCGGTCGTGATGTTTTTCCTGCATTTCCAGCTGGGTGTCTTCCATCCCCGTATGGACGAGTCGCTCCTGTCCATGGTGGATGGCAAGGTCTCCGGAGTCTATGCCAAGTCTCACCATGGCAAGTGGTATGACGAGATCGCACGGAACAACCAGAATGACCCGGGTGCCTCATAGGAGCGTTTTCGCACTTGGGGCGCCAGCCCGCAAAGGGATTGGTGGGAGGTTGGCATGCCCGGACATCTGACACTCACAGAGGGTGAAACAGACCAGTTGAAGCCGGTTTCCTATAGTCACGACAACGGGGTGAACATCCATGGCACGGAGGTTGTCGCTCCGGCGCGCAGTCTCCTCAAGGCGGTGGAGGCATACGGCCAGGTAGTTCTGAACTACGTGGAGGTACTGAAGCCGCGCGAGACCAGCCTGATAGCATTCATTGGCATTTCCAGTGCCTTCATTGCCGGGGAGGCGCATCTACCCCCGGACAGGCTCATGCTGATACTGGCGGCAATACTTCTCGGGAGCGCGGGCGTCAACGGCCTCACCAACTACATGGACCGCCACGTTGATGCCAGGATGCGGCGTACCAGTCACAGAGCTCTGGCATCAAGACGCATTCAACCCGCGGAGAAGGTGCTGCCGCTTACTGCGCTGCTGGTTGCTGCCGGCCTGGTACTATCCTGGCAGCTACACCCCCTGGTGTTCTTCGTGGCCCTGGTGGGCACGGTAGCCGCCCTGGCATGGCGGAAGAGGTGGACGTGCGTCTTTCCCCAGGGCATACTGGCCAGCTGTGCGCCGGTTCTAATGGGCTGGTTTGCCGTCAGGCCGGTCTTCAGCTGGCCTCTATTCCTGCTCTGCCTTCTCGTTGCAGTCTGGCTGCCGCTCCACCTCTGGAGCGTCATGATTGCCCACCGTGAGGACTACCTCGGTGCCGGCATCAGGTACTTCCCGGTGAGTCAAGAGACTGGCAAAACGGTGAAGCTCCTCTTCGCACTCAGCTTGGCTCTCTACGTGGCCTCCCTGGCAGCCTATTTCATCGGGGGGTTCCACTGGCTCTACCTGGTGCTGTGCAACCTTCTGGGGGGCGTCTTACTCTATACCAGTCTGCGCCTGGCCAGATCCGCGTCTTCGCAGAACTCCTGGCGCCTGTACAAGATATCAGCGTTCCCATACATGGGTCTGCTATTCCTGGCCATGTGCTTGGATACCTGGCTGCTGAGCGGGTGAGCAGAGCGAGTATGGCAGGTTATCACTATGGATAAGATCAGGGTTGTCATTGCCGATGATCACGCAATAGTCCGGGAGGGTACGCGGCGCGTCCTGGAGTCCGAACCGGACATAGACGTGGTGGGCGAAGCTGCCGACGGTGAAGAAGCCGTGCGCGAGACCACAAGATTGAAGCCAGATGTCGCCATACTGGACATAGCCATGCCCAATCTCAATGGAATAGAGGCCACCAGACAGATAAAGACACTCTGTCCAACCACTGCGATTCTCATTCTGACGGCGTACGACAATGAGCACTACGTCGCCAGTATCCTGGAAGTGGGGGCCGCCGGCTATCTGCTGAAGAACGTGCGCGGCACTGAGTTGGTTGAGGCCGTGCGCTCGGTGCATAGGGGCGAGTGTGTGCTTCATCCGGTTATCGCCCGCAAGGTCCTGCAGCGTTTTGTCTCTCCCGCAGGGGAGGCCAGGAAGGGCGTTCCAGAGCAGCTTAGCCAGAGAGAACTAGAGGTACTGAAGCTTGCCGCCAGCTGCATGAGCAACAAGGAGATCGCTGACCAGCTTCTCCTCAGCGTACGCACGGTGCAGTCCCATCTGGCCAACATCTTCAGCAAGCTTGAGGTGGGCTCACGTACCGAGGCAGTCCTTTACGCACTGAAAGAAGGCTGGTTCAGCCTTGACGACATATACTGAATCGCCCCGTGAACCCTCAGCAATTCACCTGCAGCGCTCTTCGTTGCGTGGCACCCCTGTCCTGCGGGTCTTGCGTAGCTACCACTTCTGGATTGTGGTGGCGATGTTCGCTGCCGGAACAGTCCTGCACTACCCAGCGCTGGCTCCCCACCTCTTCCCGCTCCTCGGTCTGGGCCGGCATGCCATGGAGCGTGTCGCTTTCCTCCTGCCCATAACGTACGCGGGGTTTGTCTTCGGGAGCCGGGCGGGGGTGGTCAGCGCCGCAGCGGCCCTGGGAATAATGCTACCCCGTGTCTTCCTGCTCTCCCCCAGCCCCAGAGACGCTCTGGTGGAGACTAGCGTTGTCGTAATTGTCGGAGTGCTGGTGAACCTCTGGTTTGGAGGCTACATAAGGCAGAGGGTACGTGCCGAGCAGGCCATGGCGAGCCTTGAAGCAGCCCAGAAGGAGCTCAGCTCCTACCTCGGGCAGATTACCAGGGTCCAGGAAGAAGAGCGCAAACGTATCGCACGGGAGCTGCACGACGAGACCGCCCAGGACCTGGTTACCCTCTCTCGCCAGGTGGACACGCTCATATCCAAGGACCAGCACCTGCTGCCGTGTGATATCGCCATTCTGGAGGACCTGAGGCAGCAGGTGGACCGAACGCTGGACGGGGTGAGGCGTTTTAGCCAGGACCTGCGGCCCTCGATTCTGGACGACCTGGGGCTATTGCCAGCCCTGGAATGGCTCTGTTCACAGGTGGGTGAACGCTTTGGGATAGTGGTAGAGATGAAGGTGAGTGGCCAGGCACATCGTCTGACGCCGGAAGTGGAGCTGGCATTGTTTCGCATTGCCCAGGAAGGCCTGAGCAACGTGGGGAAGCATTCCGAAGCATCGAAGGCCCGGGTGACCATCCACTTTGAAGAGAACGGGGCTATCATGACCATCGAGGACGATGGCAAAGGCTTTGAGCTACCGGCAAGAACGGGAGATCTCGCCCGTATCGGGAAGCTCGGCCTTGTGGGAATGCAGGAGCGAGCACGCCTCGTGGGCGGTAGCCTGGAGATATATTCCGAATCAGGCAGGGGTACCGCCCTGACGGTGCTCGTGCCTGCACGGCAGGCAGGATCTGGCCAGGAATAGCCTACCGTTACCCGACAGCCCGGCAAGAGCTGGCGCCGGTGCTGGCTGCTTGGACCCTGGCCGGGGCCGCTACAGAGAAGCACCAGGCGGGTACCTGCCAGGCGGCGTTGCGCTTGCTACCATTGTCTTGAATGCGTCTTCCATGCCCGGAAGGCTGACTTGCCAGGGCATGCCCCCGACAGTAGCTCATAGCGTCTGGACGCTCCTCAGTGGATGGGCGGGTGTACGGGGACGCCTAGCGGGCCCCGAACTTCTCGTAGAAGACCATATCGGTCAGGTCTCTCCTGGGTGGGGTCCTGGCTTCTTGGTCCGGATAGCCCAGGGGCGTCATCGCAACGGCGCAGTAGCCATCCGGTACATCCAGTAGGTCCTCCGCCCTGGCGGCGTCAAACAGGCCCACGTGTACCGTGGCCAGTCCCAGTGCATGCGCAGCCAGGACAAGGTTCTGCATCGCCAGGGCAACGTCAAACATGAACCAGTCGCCCTTATCAGTGCGCGGCTCGCCGCGGTAGAAGCCCGACTTCTCCAGCTCGGCACAGGCCACGATCACCACCGGGGCATCGCGAATTGCTTCGTGGGCAGGATTGCCTTCGCTCAGCGTCTCGGCCAGCTCTGCCCTCATACGTCCATCCTGCACCACCACGAAACGCCAGCACTGGGTATTTGCCCAGGACGGTGCCCAGTGGGCAGCGTCCAGGACAACCTCCAGGGTCTTCTCGTCGACCGCGTCCTCCCTGTACCGGCGGATGCTTCTTCTGGTCTTGATGGCGTCCAGTACTTCCATTGTCCTCCCTGTCTCTGATCGCTGATTTGCACTCGTACCCGTAACATTATATCCTAGGCTGTCAGGAGCATCAACGCTGTCATGGCGGCGGCAGTGCCCAAAAGGAGGTTTCCGAGATGAAGAGGACGAGGATCTGCGAGCTTCTCGGGGTGGATTATCCCATAATCCAGGGCGGGATGACCTGGATTGCCAATGCTGAGCTGGCGGCGGCAGTCTCCAATGCGGGGGGGTTCGGCATCATTAGCCCCAACGCAGGGATGGCCCAGGATGGTGATCCGGTGGAGAACCTGCGCAGCCAGATCAGGAAGGCAAAGAGCCTGACGGAGAGGCCATTCGGGGTCAACTTCCCGCTGCAGGACGCGCGCGTCAAGGAAGAGATCGACGTGGCCATCGAGGAGAGGGTTCCCGCGGTGACCACCTCGGCGGGTAATCCGGCCACCTACACGCAGTACCTGAAGGACGCGGGCATAAAGGTCCTTCACCTGGTAGCGTCGGTCAGGCACGCTACTGGTGCCGAGAGGCGGGGCGTGGACGCGGTGATCGCCGAGGGATACGAGGCCGGCGGCCACAACGGGTTCGACGAGCTAGCCACCATGGTGCTTGTACCCCAGGTAGTAGACGCTGTGCAGATTCCGGTGGTGGCGGCAGGTGGAATCGGCGATGCGCGCGGGTTCATTGCCGCCATGGCTTTGGGGGCCGAGGGAGTGCAGATAGGTACGCGCTTCGTGGCCACCAGGGAGTGCATCGCCAACGAGAAGGTCAAGCAGAGCATACTGGAGGCGATCGATACCGGGACGTGCATATCGGGCAGAAAGCTGGGTCCGACCCGTGGCCTGAAGAACGAGCTCACTGACAGGATTCTGGAAATGGAGAGCCGGGGTGCCTCCGCGGAGGATCTCCAGGCTTTCATCGGGCCGGGGCGAGCGCGGCTGGGTAAGCTGGAAGGCGACTTCACCGAGGGTGAGGTCTACTGTGGCGCTGTCGCTGGCATGGTTACCGAGATCGTCAGTGCCGGGGACGTGGTGCGTAGCATTGTCGAAGGGGCAGAGACGGTACTGCGTGGACTACAGTAGGTCCTCTTCTTCAGGCCAGGCGCCTCTACCTATCAGCGAGACGAAACGGCAGGCGCCCAGGCTGTCTATCACGTTCTCGCCCTCGCGCCTGGTGATGCGGTACAGCTCCTGAAGGTAGCGCGACCCCACCGGGATCACCAACCTGCCACCCAGCTTCAGTTGCTCCAGTAGCGCGTCGGGGACGGTGGGTGCGGCTGCGGTGGCGATTATACCATCGTAGGGGGCGCCCGGCTTCCATCCCAGGCCCTCTTCGGCGAGGTGCATCTCCACGTTGTCGTATCCCAGCTCGGTCAGTACCTTTCGGGCGGCCTCCAGAAGCTCGGGCAGGCGCTCGGTGGTCACCACCTGGCGGCAGAGCTCCGCCAGAATGGCCGCCTGGTACCCGCTGCCGGTACCGACCTCCAGAACACGCTCGTCACCGGTAAGCTCGAGTCCCTGGGTCATGACGGCGACGATGTAGGGCTGAGAGATTGTCTGGTTGAGACCTATCGGCAGAGGGCGGTCTTCGTAGGCTATCTGCTGGTACTCAGGCGGGACGAAACGCTCTCGTGGTACGCGCGCCAGCGCCTCCAGCACGCGTTTGTCTTTGATTTCCCTGGCAAGACTCTGTACCAGCCCTGCCCTTGCTGCTGTGAAGTCCATGGTGGCTCCCTGCAAGCGGTGCTAACCAAGAATTACGTACAGCACTGCAAGGGCCACCAGCAACAGCGTCGCCAGGATGCCAATGATGCGCAGCTCGGCGGCGATGTAGGGCTGCACTGGTGAAGGGGGCGCGGCCTTTACCGCAGATGGTCTCGGTGCAGGTGCCCGCGACTGGACATCAGCCTGCCGGCCCATCTCCGGTGCTGGCGCCAGAGAGGGGGCGGCCGTGCGCTGCCTGGTCTCTGCCCTCGCGGCCCGTGGTTGTTTGCCTCGTTTGCGTCTTGACTTGCCGGGCATGTGGCGGCTCCCTTCTGTGTACTACTTGGCTCTGGGGTGGGACCTCTCATAGGCCCGCCGGATGTGCTCGGTGGTAAGGTGGGTGTAGACCTGAGTGGTGGAGATGTTTGCATGCCCCAGCAGCTCCTGAACGGCCCTGAGGTCGGCACCGCCGCTGAGCATGTGGGTGGCGAAGCTGTGCCGCAGAGTGTGGGGAGTGACTTCTCCTTCCAGGCCGGCTGCCCGGGCATATTGCTTTAGTATCTGCCAGAACCCCTGCCGGGTGAGCCGTTCGCCACGATGGTTCAGGAACAGGGCGCGCTCGCTGTCGCGCCGTATAAGACGGGGGCGGCCTTCGCGGCTATATCGCTCTACCGCCGCTACGGCCCGGTCATGTATGGGGATGATTCTTTCCTTGTGTCCCTTACCGAAGCAGCGCACCTCCCCGCTACGGGTATTCACGTCTTCCACGTTCAGGGACACCAGTTCGCTCACCCTCATACCGCTGGCGTACAGGAGCTGCAGCATCGCCGAATCCCGCATCGCCTCGGGGGTGGACTGCCGGGCAGGCTGCTCCAGCAACGTGCGCACCTGGCTGATCGAGATCGGCCTGGGGAGAGACCTGCCTACGTTGAGCGATTCCATGTTCCGGGTGGGGTCTTCACTGATAATGCCCTCGGATACCAGGAACTTGAAGAAAGACCTTGCCGCGGCGATCTTCCGGGCGCGGGTCGTCTCGGCATACTGGCGCTCCTGCAAGGACAGAAGGTAGGCAAGCATTTCCTGCCGGCCGAAGCTGCTCCAAGAGGGCATCACCGCCTGTCTGCCGGCCTGTGCCTCGGCAAAACCGGCAAGCTGAGAGAGGTCATTGCGATATGCAGCTACGGTATTCTCAGAGAAGCCTCTCTCGGTGGTAAGGTAGGTCAGGAACCTTTCAATTTCCTGTCTCACTGGGCTCCCCGGTACGACCTCAGAAGCTCTCCAACGGCCAATATAGTCTAGCACAACTTTTGACATAACGCAAAAACGGTGCGAGCGCCTGGCGGTCGGTGGACCAGCGGCAGAAGCGGTGGTGGCCGTCCGGGTCTTGGGCGCAGACCTCAGTCTATCTCGGCATTTGCCCTGCCAGCGGCGGTCTCCAGCTTACCCGGCATGTCAAATGAGGACGTCTTGCCGAGGCTGCTGGCAACCCTGCGGAAGTGTATCCCGTACACGGACAGCACCATGGATATCGGGAAAAGCCGCGGCCGTTTGAGCAGGGTTGAGAAGAACAGGCGCCAGTAGTGCCACCTGCCCTTTTCCTTGAAGCCGAGCACCCATATTGACCTGATGAAACCCCACAGATAGGCGAACCTGAGGCGGGAAATGCCCTCCGTCCGGTAGGGCCGGTAGTGCCTCAGGAACGTCCTTATGCGCTCGTAGTACTGCTTGGGGGAGTAGATGGTGCTCAGTATCTGTTTGTAGCCGTTGATCAGGGTCTCATAAGGCATCCTGGGTACAAAGTTGATGGAGCAGTCCGTGTTATTACCGGTGGAGTCCTGCAGGAGACGGTCTTCCTGTCGCAGGCGCTGGTAGAGCCTGGTGCCGCGCGGCGCATTCAGGAGTCCCACCATGGCAGTGACAATGCCGCTGTTCTGGATGAAGTTGATCTGGCTGCGGAAGATGGACAGCGGGTCACTATCAAACCCCACGATGAAGCCCCCCTGCACCTCCATGCCTGACGCCTGGATCTGGTTCACCGAGGCAATCAGGTCCCGCCCCTTGTTGGTGAACTTGTTGCACTCAGCCAGGCTCTCCTCGTTGGGCGTCTCTATGCCCACGAACACCCGGTTGAATCCCGCCTCGACCATCAGGCGCATGAGCTCGTCGTCATCGGCGAGGTTTATGGATGCCTCCGTGAACAGCGGGAAGGGGTATCTGTGGGCCCTGGCCCAATCAATGATTGCCGGAAGTACCTCCGCCTTGAGCTTCTTCTTGTTTCCGATGAAGTTGTCGTCGACGATGAAGAGGCTACCACGCCAGTCTTCCCGGTAGAGCGCATCCATCTCCGCCACTATCTGTTCCTTGCTCTTGGTACGCGGTTTGTGGCCGTTGAGGATGACGATGTCACAGAACTCGCAGTTGAACGGGCAGCCGCGGGAGTACTGGATATTCATGGAGGAGTACTTGTCCAGGTCGATAAGTGACCACATTGGGATGGGTGTCCTGCTGAGGTCGGGACGCTCCTGCGACGTATAGATGTGTTGGGGAGTGCCTTTCTCCAGGTCAGCCAGGAAGGGGGGCACAGTGCACTCCCCCTCGTCGAGTACCAGGTGATCCACCTCGTCGAACCCGTCATACTCGCTGGTGAACAGGGGCCCACCGGCGACAGTCGGCCTTCCAAGCGCCTTGCACCTGGCGATGACCTCCTTGGCCGAGTCCCTCTGCACGACCATCGCGCCGATGAATACGTAGTCCGCCCACAGAATATCGGTGTCACTGAGGCCAATCACATTCATGTCCACCAACTTCTTGTCCCATTCCGCGGGGAGCATG
>Ga0180433_10006989_pt1 | contig 14578 bp, 13 predicted proteins | sample SS_ome_8_FD_132980 | JGI IMG/M metagenome (GOLD analysis project Ga0180433, IMG submission 132980) | Hypersaline lake sediment archaeal communities from the Salton Sea, California, USA - SS_1_D_1 metaG | ecosystem: Environmental > Aquatic > Non-marine Saline and Alkaline > Hypersaline >... | reverse complement strand
TCCATCGTGCCCAGGTTCACAGCCGTGCCATCATCAATAAGCTCCGCCGCCAAAATAGTCCCCTGCACAATGTCGTCAATGTAGGTCCAGTTGCGCACTTGGTTGCCATCGCCCCACACCTCGAAGGGGTTTTGGCCAATAAAGGCCTTGGCGATCATGGCAATCACAGCGTGATTTTCAACGCCGCGCGGCCCATAGACAGTGAAATAGCGGCAGGAAGCAGCCTTTAGACCATACTCTTGGTGATAGGCTTTGAGGGTCAACTCGGCCATCAGCTTGGCCCAGCCATACATGTTATCCGCATCGTACGGAGGGCTGACCTGATCTTCGGTCAGGTAGACTTCCTCCTGGGGGTTACTCTGCAGGAAGTTGGGATAGACACACCCCGAAGAGGCAAAGATCACTTTGTCCACGCCAGCTCGCAGGCCCTCCCAGAAGACGACCCCGTCCAGAAACAGATTGGAAGCTGGGCCCGCCTGGTGCAGATCTACGTAGCCTCGCCCGCCGTGATCGGCAGCCAGGTGGAAAACCAGATTGACTCCCTCAACGGACTGGCGGGCCACGTCGGGCTCCCGTAGATCGGCTTCAATGAACTCGAGGCGACCGGCCTCAAGGCGCCCCCGGATGTTTTCCAGGGTACCGCTGCTCAGGTCGTCCACCACTCTCACGGTCGCCCCGCGTTCGAGCAGGGCATCCACCAGATGTGAGCCAATGAACGAAGCACCACCAGTAACCAGGACGTTTTGTGTATGCCAATCCATGACATTCTCCTCCAATCCAGAGATGACGGTGATGTTTTGAACGGTGTTTGACCAAGGCGTTCATTTCCGCCTGTCTGAAGGACGTATATGTGTCCTAGAGGGCGCAAGAAATGGTGCTCATGGCCTACAACTCCTGCACGATCCTGGCCGGGTTCCCTGCTACGATGACACCCGGCGGTACATCTTTAGTGACTACGCTGCCAGCTCCTACCACACTACCATCGCCTATGGTCACCCCCTTCAGAATCAGGCAGTTCATCCCAACAAAGACGTCGTGTCCAATCACGACGGGGGCGGTCTGTCCACCTGCAGGCTGGTCTCTTCGTTCCTCGCGGACGATTGGATGAAAGTCGGTGTCAAGAATACTCGTATTAGCTCCAACAGCGACGTTGTCCCCGATAGTAATCCGCTCGAAAGCGCAGAGGGTTCCGCCGGTCATGGCGAAATTGGATCCGACTTCTAAATAGGATCCTGCCTGCCAGGTGCACAGGATAACGGGATGATTCGGCGCCAGCGGGTTGGAACGCGCGGAAGAACGCAGGCCAAGCCCGGGGCCAAAGCTCATCCAGCTACGGCGGTGCTTCTGGATGATAGGGATCCCGTAGAACCGCCAACCACTGTGCCAGGGAATGCGGTTGGCAGCAAAAAGAACCCGTACCCACGGATATACCAGCCAGCGCTTTAGCTCATTCTGGATTTTCCACGGGGCGTCCCAGGCTTGGTTAGCCATCCACCTATCGAACCTCATACTAGCTTCAGATCACAACTGGTTTCCGGCAGGGGCTGGCCCGTAGCGACAATGGCCTCAAACTGAGTCAGCATTTGCCGGGCCACAACACGAACATCAAAGACCTGGCGAACCAGATCTTGTCCGTACTGCCCCATCACCCTCAACTGCTCGGGGCTGGAAAGGAGCTCCAAAGCCGCCCGCTGAAACGCTTCTCGTGTGCAAGCTACCATTCGGCCCGCGCCAGCATTCTGAGCCCATCTTCCTACGGGCACCCCCTCAGATACTAAGACAGGAACCCCGGCTGCCATAGCTTCTACAGCGGAAAGGCCAAAGTTCTCGGTAATCTCCGAGGGCATCAATAACAGATCGGCATCTGCCAAAGCGGAGACTACTCCTTCTTTCCCCAACAAACCTGTGAAATGAAGTCTGTCATGACACCCTAGACCTTGGGCTTGAGCCTGGAGTTGATGCATCAAACCATCTTCATCCGGGCCCACTATGACGAGGTGTATCTCACGCCCAAGCGATTGGACTGCCGCCAGAACATCCACTGCAATATCAGGACGTTTGATGTGCGTTATCCTTCCGAGGGAGATCAAGACCTCAGCACTATCAGGGATACAGAGTTGCCTCCGCAGATGCCCCCGTGTCTGGGCAGTGCTGAACCATGAGACACGAATGGCATTGGGGACGACGAAGATGGGCGGACGAAACAGAAGCTTGGCTACTGCGTCGGCTTCGCTGGGGTCAGTGCAGTGAAGCGCTGCCGCTTGGTTCACCCAACGCCGGCCAAATACCTCCAGATAGATTCTCTTCTTCAATCGTTTCTTCGCCAAAGCCCACGGAAACAACTGCCCATGTGTAGGAATCACATAGGGCACACAGGCGCGGGTGCAGGCCCTGGCAGTTGGTATCAACGCATGTCCCCAAAGAGCGGTAGTAACCACCAGATCGAACTTGGGAACCTGGACACGGACAGCCTCAGCCAATGTTGGTGAATAGAAGAACGACAATCCATTGAGAGCCTGCGGGAAATACCAGACTGCTACGCCGTCTATTTCAACCGGCTGCTGCAATGGCACATCCAGCGTTGCGGGCCCGTTCGCGTTGGTTGTCAACACAGTAACCTGAGCCCCTAATTCGACAAGCCCCTCGCATGAGCTGGAAAAGCACTGGACAGGCCCTCCGTATACGTAGGCAGGTTTATAGTATGGACAAACATATAGGATACGCATTTGCTATCGGGAAGTCACATCGTTCAATTTTCTTGTCGTATCAAGCTTCAGGCTGTTTGAACCAGGGCGGGATAGGCCTACGGCCTCCAACTATTGATGCATCGACTACTGCTAACAGGTAATCTGCCGCTGATTCACCGGTGATGCACCTTGACCACGCTCTAATCCTTTCACTGGTAGCAGCATCCTTCTTCCCCTGTGAGATTCGCCGATCCAGAGCAGAGCGAAGTGCCAGAATCGAACCGGAAGTGAAGACCTCCCCTCGTTCAGAGCCATCGAGCAGATCAGCCGCGCCGCACTTGTCACTGCACACCACCGGTACGCCACACATAAGGGCCTCATTCACGACGGCACCCCACCCGTCCCATCTACTGGGGAGGACAAGCAAATCGCTTTTCCAAACAAGGCCCATTGCTTCTGAATTTGGCAGACTTCCATAAAATTGGACTGAGCCAGTCAGCCCAAGCTGTGCACAAAGTTCAACAAATCTAGCCCTGTCGACTCCATCACCTACCACATGTAGGCGCCAATTGGGATTTTTAAGACCATGAAGAGCATGCAGAAGAATGTCCCAACCTTTTCTAGGAATCAACTGGCCGACAAAGACTATATCGAAAAGCCTGCTGGACAACACTTTCTGAGCAGGATAGTCATTCGGAGGTGAAGGCATTTTCACAAAGTATCCAAATGGAAAAACCCTTTTGGGCAAGTAACCACTTCTCTTGAACCAGCCGACACCCATGTTCCCAATTCCCAAAATGAAGTTGATCCTTCCTCTAAAACGCAGTGCATCATATTTACTCCTTAAGAGCCGCAAAACACCTTTTGCTCCTGTTTCCCTTTGAGCTTCTGAATAAACACCAATGTAGGCATTTGTGGAGAGACTCTGGCAGAAAGCCTTCCACACCATTGGCCCGCATCCTCTGGTGCCCGAAAAGATATGAACTTGACTAGCAAGATCCCCAGATAGCGATTCTGACTGTGCCTTTGATGTTGGGCCAATGATAATGTGCGTTTTCCCGAAGTCCGGCTTGTGCCAACCCAATTCTCTGCGTTGCCGAAGCACCTCTTCCCCTACGACCAGCGTCACCTTGGCCTCAGAAGACGTTGCCAGGCTTGACAACAAGGCTGATTGATGGATACTCAGTGTGGGTTGCCAGAATACAAACTCGTTCATCTTTTTGAAAGATCGACTCCTCTATACAATAACAAGGAGGCAAAAATCCAGAAGGAAAGGCCAGGAATACCTCCCGCAGATAAAAGCCAGGCTTCAAACGTGGTATTGACCAAACCAGCGATTACGATAGCGATAAGAACCAGATTTGACTTGTCCTCTGGTGATCTGACTCTATTTAGCCCTTTCCAGCAAGCCCTCAACAGGGGTATCAAAAGGGTGCCGATGAGCACTGTAACACCCACCAAGCCCAGTTCTTCTAACGCCGCCAAATAGCTGTTCCCTTTCTCAATCGAATAGCTACCCGTACTGAATGCTACACTGTCCGAAGCAGAATCAGTGTCTGCTACACCCAGCCCAGATCCAAACAACGGCCTGGCCAGGAATCTCTCCCATGTTGCGACCCACACAGGTAACCGTCCACTACCCTGTAATTCGACTTCATTCCTATAGATGAAACGCCATATCAGGTTATCCTCCGGACTGGCAACATAAATCGCCAATACCAACAGTCCTAGCATTCCTAGTATCATAACGCGCGATGCCCACTTTCTTGGCCCGAGTATTAAGACAAGTAAGGAGGCAGTACCAGCCAATATACCGGCTCTGGATTGGGAAGCGAGCAACTGGATGAAAGCCAATAGGAAAACAAAGAGCAACCCTAACTTGGCAGACCCCATCTTGCGCTTCCAAATTTCAGACCAAAGGATGGGAATGAAGAAGATCCCATAAAGGGCACCAATGCCATTTGGGGTCATAAACCAACCACGAAATCTCCCAGCCAGAAGTGAACCACTGGAATGAAAGCCAACAGTCGAAAATGGCCTGAGGAGGTAATAGATAGCATTAGATAGGACAACCGCTATCGCCAAGTATAAATACATTCGCAGTATGTACTCTTTGATGCCAATACGAGGATACAACCGTTGGATTGCAGGCGGCATCAAAAGCAAGAACCCTGCCAGTAAAAGCAATGAAATGCCTTTTAACAGAGATACAGTTGGGTAGTAAGACAGATAGGACGTCACTATCGAATAGAAAGCTACCAAACCGAGGCCTAGGGCTACTGGATTTATCGACAATTTCTGTCTTAGGATCAAGTATGCTGATAATAGCACCAGCAAAGCCAAAAGAAACCAACGCGTTAAATCTAAAGCCGCAATGTGGAATTGAGCGAAGAGGAATACTACTGGGTACGCGTACAGAAGAAAATCATATAGTTTGTTGCTTATGAGTATGAACAGGATGATTGGAATCACCAGCCAGAGAAGGGTTTTCTGAGAGAAAATGGCTGCCGTCACTCCAACCCCAAGCGAAATCAGAAGTGCCAGAATGATATGAGTAACAGGAACAAGTGTGGACCTTCTATTGAGTAACATAAGTGGTATTTTCCTAGCGAGCAAGTCAGACTATCAATGGTCAGTAATGGGCGTCATGTTATGGGTTGGTTCATCAATTAAGTAGAATGACCCTTCCAGGGCAACATCAACCGCCACGTTTTGATAGTCAGGAATGGTAATCTGCACGTCGGTCTTTGGCCCAAGCGGCGCATAAGCGTACAAGAGCCATTGCCGGTTGGGGCTTGTCCCCTTTAATCGCGCTAGGGCCATGACGGAAAATTCAGTGGTAAGCTGCCAGGGCTCAAGCGGGTTCAGGTCAGTGTCCAGCAAGAACATCCTATCTGCCGTGCTGTACTCAGGCGGGATATCGGTTTGATACGGGTGCTGCCGAGCCGGGTTGACACCGATGTCGCTGTTTCTCCAAAATGACTCCAGGACGGGGTCGTCATAGACCCTATCGACAGCATCAGCAACCGGCATGAACCACGGTAACATCTCGTCACGACTTTGCTCATGAGACCGATATACCCTGACGAGCCTGGGCCGGATCATCCACATCCCAAATTGCACGAAACCCTTGTAGCGTTCAGGCTTCAAGGACTGGCCAATCTCATCATAGGTATCCTGTGTAGCCTGATCCCCGTCCCAACTCGAAAACTCAAACCAGAAAGAAGGGTTGAGTTGATGCGCCTCGTCCAGCATAAAGACCCAGTTCATTGGGTAGAACGACTCCCCCTTGACGATGTTGTCTCGCATACTCGGCCAGAGATAACACTCTGGCGAACCACCCTCCCAGAAAAGCGGGTGAGGATCAATGCGGTTAGGAACATACAGCGAATATTCTTTCCAGCCGTCCCATCGACCCATGTAGCCCGGACCGAAGGCTCCGAAACCGATAAATTTCGAGTTGGCTTGCCAGTCGGCGTTGCCCAATCCGTCTCTGAATCCCCGGATCAAGGCAATGTAACGCTCTTGCCAGGCATCGGCAAACACCTGGCGTTTGAAATCGTTATCACGGCCATAACCGTAAAGGTCAATATAGTGTTGATCCGTCTCAGCATCCGGCCACGTTAGCTTGAGAGCTTCATTATTCGAGACAAAGATCACCAGCGGAGGCAGGGGATACCAACCGATGGCCTGTTGCATCATTGGGCTTGATCCCCATTTTTTGCCTACCTCATACCAGTAATTCACTGGACCGAAGGGAGAAATCTTTCTTTGCACGGTTCCAGTAGTAGAGGAAACGACATTTGGATTTTGGCTGGGTGGGAGATCAAAGTAGGCGGGATCATCATATAGATAATGTTCCCATTGTGTTCCCAAAAAGCTAATGGGAAGATTCAGTTGTGCAGCTTTCCTAATTGGAGATTCAAGGTAATCAGTACAACACTGCTCGCACTCAGGATCAGGATCGGGAATGTTGAACCAAGGCAAAAAATGATGACCTTGATCCACCATCTCAAGCTGCCACCCCGGATGGAATCCCGCCGTATCTTCATCGTAATTCCACCAGGTAGAAGCATTCCATGACCCAACAAGAGGCAACGGATGATCCGTCTCGCTGTTGGGGGCAAGGGCCTCCCGTCTTATAGAGTCATAGATGTTTAGTTGGCAGGATACTAGGGGCAGGTAAACCTGGTGCGTCGGCGTGAAGTCTAAGTCTCTGGCTGCCTGTGTTGTCAGGAAACGACGCGCCCACAGCAAGCCAACCCCACCTGCAGTCTTAGCCAAGGCCGTTAACAGTTGTCTTCTCGAGATTCTCTTGTTCACGAGGGCCCTCTTTCCATTACATCAAGGTAATCTGCGAATTAGTTTCGCAGGAACACCGGCAACCATGCAGTTATCATCGATATTTTCACGAACTAGACTGCCTGCAGCTACAACGCAACCACACCCTATAGACACACCTGCTAGAATCGTGGAGTGCGCAAAGATCGTTGATCCATCTCCGATCACTATAGTCTCACAATATCCTTTTCCAGATCTGTGTGTCGAATCCCCAATTTCATGTGTGCCATTTACTATCAAACATCTCGGGCCAATACCAACATTTTTGCCTATTCTCACCCATGCATCGCCCCCGATAATCAATGTGTCACTACCGATACGTGCATTATCACCTATGGATAACAATTTCAGTCTAAAAACTGCTGAACTAAATACTCTCACATTATTCCCGATTTTGTAACCTCGTAGCCGGAGTAAAAACGATTTAAAGCGAAAAAACCTTGTTTCAGGAATCAAAGGGAACAGCAATTGTATAAAGTAAGATAACATGTACGATTACCTCCTTGGTGATGAGAAGATAGAATCTGCCTGAACAGATTATCGTATTCCATTCTTTTTTCCAAAGGGATAGTCAAAGAACCCAACTTACTCATAGTTGTAGAAACCTGCTCATATCCTCTTCCCACCTATAGCCATAATATAATGGACCCCAAAAATTGGGCACGAAAAAAGCGAAAAAAGTCCTATAATGGGGAAATGAGAAAACGATATACAGCTTATTTTCAGCTTTACAATTATGAACGGCCCCATCAAGCCTTGGATTATTTAACCCCGGCCGATCTGTACTTGACCAAAATGAATGTGTTAACGAATGGAACGAACGATAACTTGCTGATATTATGTTAATAACCTTAAAGAAAGGAACCGGACATTATTCTACCGGGCTCATTTGTCTCCAAGATCCTTTGAACCCGACAATCTGATAATAAGCCAAGTTGCCATTAATTCTCCCACATATTGATGACCGTTTTTGTTAAAATGCCCATCTTCCTCGAAGTAATAATCCGCAGACCGGCGACCAATGAGACAATTGCCAACGAAAACTTCTGCAATATTTGTTTCAATGTCTTGTTTCACCCTTTGTGCTAAAAAGAGAAACAACGGTAACCTCGTTGCCACTTGGAAATCACAGGAGCGAAATGGAAAACTTGAAACGCTAAAAAACCAGTATCAGGCAGAACAAGAAGCAGAACTAGAGTGCTTCTTGTTGTTTGCAAAGCGTTTTGTCAAGTATATACTGTATGGCATTAAAGTAAGACAAGCAGCTACTGCAATGTTGCCCCAGACAACCCCAGGCAATCCAACGGAGCCTGCTAATACGACCTTTGCCAGCGTAGCGAAAAAAGCCGTCAAGAGGGCAAATATGGTTCGAAAACGGATCTTGTCTATGGCATTAAGGAACATTGCCATCGCAGTGATTACCGCTTGAAGAGTAGTCCACACGCCCAAGCCAATCATTAGCGCCAGCGAAAACGTGACAACCGAACCAACCCATGCTTGCAGAATCTGCTTGCCAAAAACGATGAGAAACAACGATGCAAGGAGACAGAGCCCAAAGGTTGCAAGAGTAGCTCTAACCAATGTTTTGATGGCCCATGAATCATCTCCGCGCGCACTTGCCTCTCCATAAGCCGGCCAAAGTGGAGCCAAAAACATATACAGGAAATTGGGCAGGATGATGAATAACCTTGACGGGACTGCATAGTCTGTAACGGCTTCAGGCCCCAGGATCCTTGCTATGATTATGTTGTCAGCGGAGTAGATGATGGCGTTGGTCACCTGTAGTATTAGGAATAGGAAACCAACCCATACGATTTGCTTGGCGAGTAAGCCATTCAGATCTTGCCGCCTTGGAATAAGCCATGGACGTTGAAAACCAAATAGGCTGATTCCATTTAGTGCATTTCCTAGGGCTGGGACACCTGAGATCACCAGAACTAACCACGGCAAACCCGCCTTCAAGTGGATCACGACGATCAGTGCGATCAATCCAAACAGATTGGATATTCCTTGCCATACACTGCTCAGATATCCCTCTTGATATCCCATCTGAATGCGAGGAATAATACTTAGAGGCAAATTCACAAGAAAACATGCAACAAATGTTGCTACGGCTGGGCCAGCTTCTTCGCGGGCTATAGAGGAAGATACGTTAAAGAATTGGGCCCAGCCAACATAAGGGTAAACCAGCATAAATAGAAGAGCCAGGCTGAGACAGATCCCAATCAGCATGAAAAAGGCGTTGGAGATACACATTCTTGCGGATTCGACATCATTCTTGCCGTTTGCTTCGGAAACAAGATTCAATATGACATTTCCAATTCCTAAATCTGCAAATCCAAGAAATACAACAAAGGCAGCAATTGCCATCCATAGTCCATACCGCTCAGCACCAAGATAACCCAAGGTAATCGGGACAGTAACTAATATCGTCAACGTGTTCACTGCCTTGGCAAGGGCCGAAGCCGCCGCAGTCCAAAATACCCTCCTGAGACGCTCATTAGAGCGGCCCTCAATTGTAGAAGTATCAAAGGGCCTCAAGCGTATGACAGACAGAATCGTAGACACTCGCCCGAATATGGACTTAAGCCTCAGTTCAAAGCCTGCCCTTTTGCGGGTTGCCCTTACCTCATTCTCGATCAAAGCTAGCCTACCATCCTCTCATCAGCTCCACTGTTCTCCATGGTACAAGTTATGGAACATGCACCAGCCTCCCGTGAAGAAGACCTGTTTTTCGTACCCTGCTTGTACAACTGAATGGCATAGTCGGTCCGATTATCTCCCTCAGCGCGGAGGCAACGCGATGATCGCGCTGCTTTCCATGTCGTTGGGAACAGCTCCCGTGTCAATCGGCGCCAGACTCGGCGCTGGCGCCAGAGGCTGCGATCCTAATGATCTGCTGGCTTCGTATACCAAGCCGAGAATTACCACTACCATGACCCCTATCCTGATGACAACCAACGGGCGTGATTTCGAGCTTACCATTATCTTTCGGCGCTAGGCCGCCTCTTGCAGGAATAGCGTAGAAAGTTCATCTGGCAATTCCATAGTCTCAAATGCGTCGGTGAGTCGTTCTACAGAAACTCTACCTTCCACTTTTATGCGTTTCAGAGCCTCATCTCTGCTTATGATGCCAGCGCGGACCATGTTGCTCAGAAAAGCATCCATATAACCCACCCCTGTCATTTTCTGAAACATGTAATTCTTAAGCTCGGCAAAGGAGCAGTCACTTTTCCAGGTTGAGTTACACCCAGGTGGGAGTTCCCAACCGAGTTGCGCCAAAGCTTCTTCGCTCTCTTTTTCTTCCCATTCACCAAAACAAAAGTACTCCAGGGTAAAGATTCTAGGATAGCGAAAACGCAAGTACGCAGTATGTGGGCATATGTACATGATTGATGCCTGAACACCCAACGGCAAGTACTTCCAGAGTTTGGTTGATACCTTTAATACGTCTACTCCCTCTTTCATGAGTCGTAAGCTCTTCTGCAGTTGACCCATTAAAGCTAGCTGCCGTGCTGCCATTGCGCTTGTGGTCAACGTTTCATCGTGCCAAGCTCCAGAAGCTATCTGTACCGCCTCAAATCTGTTACCGCCGTAGACGACCGCTCCAATGCCGTTCGCCCTCGCTAACTTGAAGATTTCACGGTTTAGCAGTTTACACGGCGCGCACGCCATATGGGCAATTACGGGAAGCGGCTTTTCCGTCCAGAGAATTGTAAACTCTTTAGCGACACGCCTGTGTAGCTCGTGTGAAACTCCTAGCTCCACCAGAGGAACATTCAGGATGCTAGTGAGCCTTCTGACATTTGCATCGGTTACGTCAGACGTGAATGGTGTTCGGTAGTATGCAGCGAGGCATCGAAGATGGTGTTTATGCGTCAGAAGATATAGAAGGTAGGAGCTGTCCCTTCCTCCACTGATACCCACTACACAGTCGAATGGTTGCTTTCGTCCTCGGTCTTTTATCCTCTGGATATATTCTTCTAATACCTTAGCTCCTTCCATGTCTTCAGACTCAGTGCTAGTTCGTTTTGCAGCATTACATAGGCTGCATGTACCATGATCATCAAAACCAAATTGGTCGGACTTTGGCAGTACACACAAATTACATCGCTCGATCTCGTTACTCACGGTTGTACTCCATGGACGGTCTAACTCCAGTTTCGACCGCATTTGTGATCGTGCCACCTCAGATTTGGATCATTGTAGCGGGAAAGCTCCGCGGCCTTGCGGCTCAGAAAAGCTCACTGGGAGACGGAGGAAGAGTCTGCATCGACTAAACCCAATCGGGATATGAAGCGTACCAAGGAAGATCCCATAGGGTCTGCTCATCCACAAAAACCCGGTACAGCAATAGACGAATGCACAGCGTCGGAACCCACGACTCCTACAGACACTCGGCCCGTTGCCAAATCCCGTGAAGCGTCAGCGCCAAGACGACGGGTGGTACTGCACAGTGCCATGACCCAAGGGTCCGCCAAGAACCAGTTCCCCCCGCTCGGAACGAGCCGAACCCTCCTCCGACAGGCGCAGGATGACTCTCACGGCCTTGGAGCCTGTAGAACCTACCCGGAGCCGCGCTTCGGCGTGAGGGCTTCGGCTGAGCTGGACCGAAGCCCTCAGTCGGACACTCTGGTTGCCTCGTCGCTTCTTCTAGCCCTTCAGCAGTTCACTCTGCCGCTCATTGCGGTGGATACACCATGTAATAGGCCCACTTCCTCGCGTCGGGGAAGGGCCACTTCGAACCGCAATAAGCGGCCCAGGCGGTCTCGTCTTCCTCCCAGCCGTCACAGATGACCACTGCATGGGCTGCGATGATGAACGGTTTCTCGAGATCACCCAGCGGGATCTGGTATGGCGGATCGTCCCTTATCGCGGGCGGATTGTATTCCCTTGAGTACGGGAACTGACCTGGGATGGGATTGCCGTTCTTTTGCGGAATGTCATCTAGGTCCTGGGCTACGGCCAAATGCGTCTCAATTAGACGACAGCCCTCCCAATAGTTGGTATGATACTGCACATACAAGGTCTCTCCGTCATCCCAAACATTGATACCACCCACGAAGTGGTGCTGAGCAGCGATGAGTTTGTACCACTGCACCTCACTTCCCGATACCGAGATGGGCAGCAGGAACAGCACTACGACAAGGGAAAGAGCCAACAACAGTTGCTTTTTCATTGCTTCTCACCTCCTTACTATTTGGTCTTGATCAGAAAACCGGACCGGATCAGATATGCCTCTCAGCCCAGAACACACGGAAGGCACCGGTGGAACTGACTTCGAAGCAGACCGATCCCAGCAACAAGACACACTCGATAGGCATCACCTCCTTTTAAGAGAGACTCTCTTCAAACGAAGCCAGCCATTTCTGCACTGGCCCCATACCAAATCGGTACCTGGCGTAGTAGTAGGCGATTTTCAGATATTCGTTTTTCACATACTCCCGCGACCGCTCATCAGTCCACCAGCGGCGCTGGTACGGCGACAACTCGAAAGGGACAGGGGCCATTTGCACGCTGACCTGATCCCCCGCTAAGTGTCGATAGGTCCAGCGCGCCCGCCGCATGTGAAAGGGATCGCTGACGACGATCACTGAGCGAACCGGCGCCTGGCTATGAGTAATGAATTCTTTCAATTGAAGGACCTCTGCATACGTGCTCGTCACCCGCGAATCGTCTAGGGCGATTGCTTCCGGTGGTACACCCTGCTCCAGCGCACGCTCCTTGCCATGTTGACCATGGTAATAGTTATGAAACGTGCACCAGCCGCCTGTGAAAAAGATCTGCCTGGCATAGCCCTCCTTGTACAACTGGATGGCATAATCTGTTCGGTCATCTGGGCCGCTGATGACGTGAATCACGTCGGCCGGTTGGAGCTCGTCTTGCACCACCAAAAAGTCGCCGATAGCCAGCAAAACAGGCTCACGGGTCAGGAATAGGATCACCCCGAGTAGGACGACGATACAAGTGATAACAAGGACATGCTTCATTAAATGTCTCGGCTTCAAACTAGCTATGCCTGTCAGCTCTGCTTCCAAACAGCCGCCGCCGGCGGTGCTTTCGCCTCCCCCTTCCAGCCCCATAGGTCTCGTGGTAGTAGTAATAGCTGCCCTTGTGGGTGGGCACAGCGTTGAGAACCACCCCGACCAGATTGGCCCCCACCTGATGCAGGCTCTCCACGGCGTGCCGCGCGGCCTGGCGCCGGGTCTTGCCCGCCTCAAGCACCAGCAGGACGCCGTCCACCGCCTGGGCCAGCGCCGTCGCGTCGGCCACGGGCAGCACCGGCGGGCTGTCTATCAGCAGTACGTCCACCTGCTGCGCCAGTTCGTGCAGCAGCTTCTGCATGTGCTGGGAGGCTATTATCTCGGCCGGATTGGGTGGCAGTTCCCCACTCGGCAGGACCTTCAGATTCTCCACTTGGGTGGGCTGGAGCCGGCCGTCGGTGCAGCCCTCCAGCAGCGACCCGGTCAGGCCCCCTAGGCTACTTTCCACAGCGCCCTCCTCGTGCAGGTCAAGGTCGAACAACTGGTGCAGCCGCGGGCGACGCAGGTCCGCGTCCACTGCCACCACCCTGAGCTCTGCCTGGGCCATGGCCACCGCCAGGTTAGCTACTGTGTTGGACTTGCCCTCGGCGAGGCCGGGGCTGGTCACCAGGAGGGTCTGGAGGGGTCTGTCCAGGCTGGAGAAGCGGACGTTGGTGCGCAGCTTGCGGAAGGCCTCCGCGGGAGGTGAGAAAGGCTGGGCGGCCACGATCAACTCCTCCCTCTTCGCCAGCCGGCCGATCGTGCCGAGGGTGCCCAGTCCCAGCGCCCGGCTGACATCCTCGGGCGTCTTGATCGTATCGTCCAGATACTCAATGAGAAAAACAGTGCCGCTAACCAAGAGGAAGCCCACCATAGCTGCCACCAATGTGTTAGGTAGTTTCCTCGGCGAGACCGGTTCCAGGGGTTCCGTCGCTGGCTCTACCACAACAAGTTCTCTATCTCGTATTCCTCCCGATTCTCGTGCAATCTGCATGAAAGCCGCCACTATTCCATTCGCAATCTCTGCAGCCAGACGAGGGTCGCTGTCTTCGACCGTCAATTCGATTAGCGAAGTGTTGGGGACCAATCTGACCCGGACCTTTTCTTCAGTCTGGCGTGGGTCCAGGCCGAGAGTTTGGGCCGTCGCCTCAATGAACGGCCGCTTGGTTAACAGTTCTTTGTAGGTTGCAGCCAGATGTTCGCTTGTCAAGATAGCGGTGTAATCGTCTGTTGAGCCCCCGACCCTGACCAGAAGGCTGGTCGTTGCACGATAGACAGGAGGCAGCATCGCACTGATCTGGAAGCTGACGCCGGCCGCCACCATTGTGCTCACGACGATTAGCCACCACCATTTCCGAGCAATCTGGATATAGTGCCTGAGTTCGAGTTCTTCCACTCCCTAACTCCCTTCGAAATCACATGGTTTCTTTCTGTTGGATTCTTTATTCACGACTTGATCTCTTTATTCAGAGCCCCTATGAGCGAATTCTGATCGGTCCTAGTACAGAGATTCTGCACAGCCCATTT
>Ga0180433_10006988_pt1 | contig 14580 bp, 9 predicted proteins | sample SS_ome_8_FD_132980 | JGI IMG/M metagenome (GOLD analysis project Ga0180433, IMG submission 132980) | Hypersaline lake sediment archaeal communities from the Salton Sea, California, USA - SS_1_D_1 metaG | ecosystem: Environmental > Aquatic > Non-marine Saline and Alkaline > Hypersaline > Sediment... | reverse complement strand
GTCGGGGGCCGAGCTGGCCGAGATGATGGTCGGGCGCGAAGTGACGCTGGTCGCCGAAAAGGGCCAGAGCTTGCCCGGAAACGTCGTGCTGGAAGTGATCGATCTGGTCGCCGAGGATATGCACCATCAGCGGGTACTCCGAAACGTGGGACTGTTCGTGCGGGAGGGAGAAGTGCTCGGCATCGCGGGTGTCCAGGGCAACGGCCAGACCGAGCTGGTCAAGGTGCTGACCGGGCTTGAGCAGGCCACAGGCGGAACTGTCCGCATCCTGGGGCAGGATGTGACCAATGCCTCGCCCCGCCACATCACCGAGCTGGGCGTCGCACACATCCCCGAAGATCGGCAAGGCGATGGCCTGGTGTTGCCGTTCCCCGTTTCCGATAACCTGATCCTGTGTACGTATTACCAGCCGCCCTTCGCCCGCGGCGTGAGCCTTGAATTCGACCGGGTGCACGAGTACGCAGAGCGGTTGGTGGAAGAATTCGACGTCCGCCCGCCCAACGTCGATCTGACCGTCAGCGATCTATCGGGCGGCAACCAGCAAAAAGTGATCGTCGCCCGCGAGTTCTCCCGGCCCATCAAACTGCTCATCGCCGCGCAGCCGACCCGAGGGTTGGACGTCGGCTCGATTGAATACATCCACCAGCGGCTCCTACAGAAACGAGACGAAGGGTGCGCCATCCTCCTGGTCTCGGTGGAGCTGGACGAGATTATGGCGCTGTCAGATCGCATCGCGGTGATGTACGAAGGGCAGATCGTGGGCACAGTAAACGCCGACAAAGTCACCCGAGAGGAGTTGGGGCTGCTGATGGCTGGCTCTCGACTTGAAAGGGGAAAGGGAGCTACAGCCATTGAGTGAGGAACGAGGCTTGCAGAAACTCGGCCAACGGATCGCTGCGTGGCCGCGCTGGGTTCAGTCCGCCTTGCTGATCGTAGTGGTCGGCGCGCTTGTCCTGCTCAGCAAATGGCTGATCCTACTCCTGCTCGTGGCGCTGGGGCTTTGGCCCCTCATCCTGCTGATCGCGCTGGCAGCCCTGGCGCTGATCTCGACGAGGCGCGGCGGCTGGCCCTGGATGCGCGAGTGGCTGAGCGCCCGGCTGCAAGGACTCGTCGTACCGATCCTCTCCGTCGTCACGGCGCTCGTCATCGGCGGGTTGGTCATCATGTTCACCGATCAAGCCGTCTACACCGCCCTGGGCCAAGGGCAGATCGGTCGCGCCCTGGGGCTGGCCTTTGGCAACCTGGCGCGGGCTTATGGGGCGCTGTACCAGGGCGCTCTGAGCGATCCCTTCACCATCCTGGCGGCGATTGGCCGCGGGCTGGGCGGCGGCGGCATCCGCCCTATTGTCGGCGCGGTGCGCGGCCCCAGCGACAGCCTGGTCCAGTCGGTGCCCTACATCTTTGCCGGGCTGGCCGTGGCCGTGGGCTTTCGGGCCGGCCTGTTCAACATTGGCGCCGAGGGGCAGATCGGTATGGGCTGGTTGGCCGCCGTGATCGTCGGGTTCTCGTTCACCAACTTCCCCGCCGTGATTCACCTGCCTTTGTCCATCCTGGCCGGAGCTGTCGTCGGGGGGCTTTGGTCGGGTATCGCCGGCGTCCTCAAGGCCAGGACCGGCGCGCACGAAGTCATCACCACCATCATGCTGAACTATGTCTCCTTCCGTCTGAGCGACTGGCTGCTGTGCGGGCCGCTCGAGTTCGTCCAGGGGACCTGCCGCACGCAGGAGATCGTCCCCAGCGCCTACCTGCCTCGCTTCCTCGATCACCCGGTCACGCTGCACTGGGGGTTCGTGCTGGCGCTCGTGGCGGCGGCGGCGACCAGTTGGTTCCTGTTCAAGACCACCTGGGGCTTTGAGCTGCGCACGGTCGGCGCCAGCCCCGAGGCGGCTCATTACGGCGGCATGGCCGTGACCCGCACCTGCGTGCTGGCGATGTTCCTGAGCGGCTGCCTGGCGGGGCTGGCGGGCGTGAGCCAGGGGTTGGGCATCACGCACAACATCGCCCTGGGCTTTAGCGCGGGCTATGGCTTTGACTCGATCGCGCTGGCGCTGCTGGGCAACAGCCGACCGGCGGGCGTCGTGGGGGCCAGCATTCTCTTTGGCGTGTTGCGAGCTGGCGCAGCCCGGATGCAGTCCGTGGCCGGCATCCCGACCGAGATCGTGCAGATCGTCCAATCGCTGGTCATCGTCTTCATCGCCGCTCCGGCCATCATTCGGGCCGTGTATCGCTTCCGCCAGGACCGACGCGAAGAGATCGAAAGCACCATCTTCTCACGCGGATGGGGCACGTAACGGGGAAATCTATGACTGCTCAAACGGAACCCGCGAGCAATCCGAAATCGTCGGGCTTGAACTGGAAAGACTTGCTCATCACGCTGTTGATGCTGCTGGCGGGCGCCCTCATCCTGATATTGGGGGGCTTTGGCACGCTGCCCGGCGAGCGCGCCACGTTTACCGACCGCGCCTTGGGCACGCTCGTTTCCCTGCCCGCCGGAGTCACGCTCTATATCATCGGTGCGCTCTGCCTGCTCGTGGCCGGGCTGCGACTCTATCGCGGGCTGGAATCGATCCGCTCGGCGCTGAACTGGGGCGTGGCCTTTCTCGTCGCCTTTGGCTTTCTCGTCTGGATGACCAGCGGCACACAGTTGAACCTGTCGGGCATGCTGCAAAGCACGCTGATCGCGGCCACGCCTCTGACGTTGGGGGCGCTGTCCGGGATCCTGTGCGAGCGATCGGGCATCATCAACATCGCCATCGAGGGCATGATGCTCTCCAGCGCGTTGGCCGCCATCGCGTTCGCCAGCATCTTTGGCACGCTGTGGATGGGACTGTTGCTCGCCAGCATCATCGGCGGGCTGATGGCCGCGCTCCACGCCTGGCTGTCCATCGAATACAAGGTCGATCAGATCATCTCGGGCACGGTGATCAACATTCTGGCGGCGGGCGGAACCCGCTTCCTGAACCTGCGCCTGCTGGAGCCAGCCGGTTTGAGCACCCCCGGCCATTTCGACGCCATACGCATTCCCTTCCTGGCGGACATCCCCATCGTCGGGTCGATTCTGTTCAACAACCCCCCGACCGTCTTTATCATGCTCATCCTCGTGCTGGTGATCAGCTATCTCGTCTTTTTCACGCCCTGGGGCCTGCGCATGCGCGCCTGCGGCGAGCACCCCCGCGCCGCCGACACGGTGGGCGTGCACGTCAACCGCATGCGCTACGTCAGCGTCATCGTCGGCGGACTGATCGCGGGCATCGGCGGGGCCTATTTCCCCCTCGACGCGGTCGGCACATTCGAGGATAACATGACGCGCGGGCAGGGGTTCGTGGCGCTGGCGGCCATGATATTCGGCAACTGGAATCCCGTCGGCGGGTTTCTGGCCGCGATCCTCTTTGGCTTTGCCGACGCGCTCCAGGTCAAGATGCAGATCCTCCAGCCGGTGCTGCCCTTCCTCAACGTCTCCATCCCCCCCGAGTTCTTGCAGATGGTGCCCTACGTGCTGACCATCGTCGTCGTCGCCGGCGTCGTTGGACGATCGAGGGCACCGGCGGAGGAAGGGAAGCCTTACGAGAAGCAGTAGGAGATCGTCACCCGCGAACTCTCGTGCTCGAGATCTCTGAATCTCACTCAGTGAAGGGAATCGCAAGATGAACAAGTCACTCAGACAGGTGCTCGTTCTGACTGTGGCATTGAGCGGAGCTGTTTGCGCTCTGATGCTGTTCAGCGCCAACGCCCAGAGCAATTTCCACGAGATAGATGTTGCCCCCGTTCACTTCCCGGTTGACGTCAGCACCGGGGCAGGCCTCCCCTGCAACGTGGATATTGTCCTTGTCTACGACAGGTCCGGCTCGATGGAGTATGACACGCTCTGCTATGGCTGTTGGGAGCTATCAGATGATCCAGAGAGACAATACCCCTCCGGTTTCATCTATCCACTGCCCTGGTCCAGTACCACAACCGCAACCGCAGATCACTGCGCAAGCGAATGCGAAGAAACCGACTACGTCCCCTACAGCGGAGATAAAGACTTTCAGGTCAATGATTGCAACTATTACCACGAAGGTGACGATGAATACCACATTGTCATCGAGGCTGAGGAATACTCATCCCTCAGTGTAGATTACCATCGCGCTTATTACGAATTTTACAAGACGTATTGGGTGATGCAGCGCAACGCCGAGAACGCTCACTTTGAAAGATACGGAAAGTGGAGAATCAGAGACGTGGGAGCGATGGGGCGGGATGGGCGCGGCGCTTACCTCTCGCACCATCCCTATCGCGACGCCGAATATTGGTTGGGCACCTTGGGCGTGGCATGCACGTTGGATGCCTTGAGAGCGGACGAAAAGTGCCGGTACGCCTGGGAAGACGGACGACCCGATGGAACGATCTTGGAAGGCCCTGTCCCAGGAGGACCTTTCGACACCCCACGAGCCGACTATGAATTCTACGCGCCTCGTGCTGGCGATTATTATTTCTGGATTCGGGGGCAGGCGGGTATACAGCTAACCAAGTGGGGACGTGACAGAAATAACCGCATTTTCTGGGGTATAAATAACGAGTACTGGGATGCAGAAGAAGAGGAAGGTTTCCCCCTGGATCCCGGTTTTGATGGCGCTATAGAGAATTCGTGGGACTGGCGTTGTCTCGGCGCAAAGAATTTGCCCGAAGGCAACGCCACGTTGAACCTGTGGGCCGGTGGGGCCGGGTTTGACGTGGATCGCATCGTCATCACGACAGACAACCAAGGAAACACTTGCATTGGAGATAGTGATCCGCCAGGCAATATCGAAAACTTTGTCCCGAACAACGGGCGCACCGGCTGGGCTTGTGATCCGTGCGATCCACGCTTCGCCGGGCGACCCGGCGGGCAAGCGGCACCCTACCGCCCCAACTGCCCTAGAGATACCCGATTTGACGACATCTACGACGACGAGCAGCACATCCGGCGTGCTTTGGAGGCGGCAAAGCACTTTGTCGGTATGCTGAACCCTGGCTCACACCAGATCGGCTACGTGTCCTATTCCAACGACGCGGTCATCGAAAGTGAGTTGCAGTGTCTGCGAGATCCAGGCGTGGACGTTTGCACCTTAGACGTGTTCACCGATACAGTGATCACTGCGCTGGACAGCACTCGCGCGGGCGGCGGTACGAATATCGCTGACGGGATCCAAAAGGGCATTGAAGTGTTGAGCACAGAGATTCCTCATTACGGACGACCAGACACAGACCGCATCATGATACTGATGACCGACGGGCAGGCTAACCTCTACTCCAATGACGAATGCTGGGAATGGTCAGTTCCTGGCAGTGCACCGGACGAGGAAAAGACTGCTGCCTGTGTGATCTATTATGCCCAACAGGCCGCCAATGAGGATATTCACATCTACACGATCACCCTGGGCTGGGGGGCGGATCAAGACCTGATGCAACAGGTGGCCGAGATCACCCAGGGGAAGCATTTCCACGCCCCTGATGCCAGTACATTAATTGGCATTTTTGATGAGTTATCCCCTTTTCATTACTGCCTGCCTCCAGCCTCGGAAAAGACGACCTCGATAGAAACCGTGACATATGGTGAGACTATCACCTATACTATTACCATTCCTGTTCCTTTTCCGTGGAACGAAGAGGCATCCACCGCTCATCTGACCGACGTGGTACCCCCAGGCCTATCTTACGTCCCAGGCACTCTTGCCTCCACGATAGGCGTCGTCACCGACACTGACGCCCCCATTCTGCACTGGTCAGGCAACCTCAGCCCCTATTACCTTATCAACATCACGTATGCCGTCACCGTAAGCGCCACTGCGCCCCAGGTTATCACCAATGCGGCGGTCATTTCTGCACCGGATTACCAGACTATTACCCGTACAGCAATCATCACTGTACAAGATGCCTTTCAATCTGTCGTCGGGCTAAGCGCAGACGCAGTCAACGTCCTGCCCGACCGTTCTCACGTGTTCACTGTAACGATCACTGATGCGCTAGGCCGGGCAGTAAAAGGAATACCAGTCAGTTTCTCCACCGACATAGGCGCTTTTGATTCCTCTGGGATTGAGCCTCAATATGTCGAGGAGACGACCAACGCTGCAGGACAAGCCACGGTCACAATCTATGGGAACTATACAGGGACAGCGACGATTCGCGCCTGGCTGGATCTCAACAATGACAATGCCTGGGATGTCGATGAACCTTACGACGTGGCAAATCAGCATTGGGTTCTTCCCCCACCCCCACCGTACATCCTCGTATCGAGCTATGAGGTCATTCCTCTGGAAACGATTACGATTGATGTGATGGATCATCCAATCACCGACTCGTACAGTTTGTTATGGTGCTCTGTCTCCGGCACCACCGATACCTCGACTGTTGTGCAAGATCCGATCGTAGTGGACGCCGGGGGGAGCGCAACGGATCTGGAATTCATCATTCCTGAAGAGAGCGAGGGATGGTACCGGTTAGAAACACATCCCACCGGCAGTGGCAGTGGTGATTGTAGCTCCGGCGACCAGATTACCTGCTCAATAGAGATCCACGTCACTCCCGCTCCAACTGCACCGACTGTCACCAAGCAGGCCAGTTCCACCACAGTGCAAGCTGGCGAGCGATTGACCTACACCGTCGTCATCCACAGCGATAGCGAGCTGCTCGATACCGTTCTCTTCACCGATACCATCCCGAGCGGGCTGTCTTATGTATCTGGGACCCTGGCCGCCACGACCGGGGCTGTCACCGACGCCAACGCTCCCACCCTACGCTGGTCAGGCGATCTCAACCCCTCCTCGACTGTCACCATTACCTACACCATCACCGCGAGCGTCGCTGAGTCTCAGGTTATCACGAACGCGGCGGTCGTCGTTGCGCCGGGCTTTCCTTCCATCACCCGCACAGCTACCGTCACCGTGCAGGTTCCCAGCCTGCCCGATCTCGCCCCTTCCTACAAGGCTGCCTCTACCAGGTACGCCGATTATGGCGAGCGCATCACGTACACAGTCGCCATCAGCAACAGTACCGGCCCACTGTCCAATATTGTGCTCTTTACCGACACTCTACCGGATGGACTGTCCTACATACCTGAAACTCTAACCGCCACAACCGGCATCGTCAACGATGCAGACGTCCCTACCCTGCGCTGGTCAGGATTCCTCAGCCCCACCCCGGCCATCACCATCACTTACGCCGTCACAGCGAGTGTTGCTGAGTCCCAGGTCATCACGAACACAGCGAGCATCGTCGCGCCGGGCTGCCAGACCATCACCCGCACAGTTGCCATCAACGTGCAGGTCGCCAGTTGGCAAAATATCTACCTCCCCCTGGTGATGCGAAATTTCGCCGACAGTTGGTGGCCCAGGAGCCACGCGCAGGAAAAGCGCCTCGTACTGAAATGATAGACCTCGCCGAACACATTCACAACCAGGTCGAGAGCCTGCCCCGCAAACCGGGCGTCTATTTGATGCACGACGTGAACGAAAACGTCATCTACGTCGGCAAGGCGATCGACCTGCGCGCCCGCGTGCGCTCCTACTTTCACGCCTCGGCCCAGGAGATCCCCAAGGTACGCGCCATCGTGTCCGAGATCGCGGAGCTGGAGTTCATCGTCACCGAGTCGGAGCTAGAGGCGCTGATCCTCGAGGCGAACCTGATCAAAAAGCACCGCCCCCGCTACAACGTCTACCTCAAGGACGATAAACGTTACCCCTACATCAAGATCACGTGGGCCGATCCGTTCCCCAGGGCGCTCATCACGCGCCGGATGGAGCAGGACGGCAGCCGCTATTTCGGCCCTTTTACCTCTTCCGCCGCGGTCCACCAGACCATCGACATGCTGCGCAAATCGTTCCCCTACCTGACGTGCAACCGGGAGATCACCGGCCAAGACGAGCGCCCCTGCCTCTATTACGACATCAAGCTCTGCCTGGGACCCTGCATCGGCGCGGTGACGAAAGAGGCGTACCGGGCGATGATTCGAGGGCTGATCCGCTTTCTCGAAGGGCGCAGCGAGGAGGTGCTCGCCGACCTGGAGCAGCGGATGCGGGCCGCGTCGGACCGGCTCGATTTCGAGCAGGCCGCCACGCTGCGCGATCAACTCCAGGCGGCGCGGCACATCGTCGAGCGGCAAAAGGTCGTCTCGGCGCTCGGCGCCGACCAGGATGTGATCGCTTTCGCCCGCGCCGACGGCGACGCCTGCGTGCAGGTCTTTTTCATCCGGGGCGGCAAGCTCCTGGGGCGAGAGTATTTTGTGCTGGAGGGCGCGCAGGATACGGACGAGCAGGAGGTGATGGCCGCCTTTCTCAAACAGTTCTACGAGGAGGCCGCCTACGTCCCGCCGGAGGTGCTGCTGCCGGAGCGGATCGAGGAGGCGCTGATCATCGAGCAATGGCTGAAGCAAAAGCGCGGGGCGAAGGTGACGCTCCACGTCCCCCGCCGGGGGCAGAAGCGGGAGCTGGTCGCGATGGCCGCCGAGAACGCCACCGAGACCCTCTCGGCGCTGCGCGTCCAGTGGCAGGCCGACGCCCATAAACAGGAGCAAGCCCTGGCCGAACTCGAAGAGGTGCTGGCGCTCCCCAAGTCTCCGGCGCGCATCGAGTGCTACGACATCTCGACCACGCAGGGGGAGCAGGTCGTCGGCAGCATGGTCGTTTTCGTGCAGGGTGTGCCGCGCAAGTCGCAGTACCGGCGTTTTAACGTGCGCGGCGTCGAGGGACAAGACGATTACGCCAGCATGCGCGAGGTCTTGCAGCGCCGCTTCCGCCGCTGGCAGACGGCCACGTCGGACGAGGCGCTGGGTAGCCGGGACATCAAGGGGCGTAGTCCCATAGGGGTCAACGCCCCTTTGGGATGGGCGAAGCTGCCCGACCTGCTCATCGTGGACGGCGGGAAGGGCCAGTTGAACGTGGCAGTCGAGGTGCTGAACGAGTTCGACCTGCTCGACAGCGTGCCGGTGGCGGGGCTGGCCAAGCAGCGCGAGGAGCTTTTCCTGCCGGGCCGGGCCAAGCCGGTCCTGCTCCCCCGCCGCTCGCAGGGGCTGTTCCTCGTGCAGCGCGTGCGCGACGAGGCGCACCGCTTCGCCATCACGCACCACCGCGCGCGCCGGCGCAAAGCGGGGCTGGTCTCGCAACTCGAAAGCATCCCCGGCGTGGGACCGGCGCGGCGCAAGACGCTCCTCAAGGTGTTCGGCTCCCTCGACGGGATCCGCCTGGCCAGCGTCGAACAGTTGGCCGCAGCGCCTGGCATCCCCTGGTCGGTTGCTGAGGCAATCAAGGAACATTTTTAGCCAACGCTCAGAGAACGAACCAGAAACCAGATCGTTAGAATCTCCTGAGCGCAACACCATTCATCGTCGGCGTCGCTCGCCAAAATTGTCAGTCCCGGCGAGTCATGCTATAATAAGCTCTACCAAAATATAGCATCGGCAAGGGACGCCAGCGCCCATTGCTTTGCTCTGATCTCACTGGCTCGGCATCCAATGCGCGGACACAAATGCCAGAAGAATCAGATTAGGCCCGGCTGGGTAGACAGTACGCTAACCGGCTTTACCAGCAGCCATGATATGTTGCAACTGCACAGAACATCCCCTCAACCTCGGTAGCGTGAGGGCTTGTCTGAGAAACATTTTGAGCAACTTCCAACATTCCAGATTCCGGATCTGGAGTTCACTGTGGACTTGGTTCACGCCGAGACTCTTGGGTAGCGGCTAACCAAGTCCCTCTTGTTGATGTCAAAAGACCCTATGCGAACGCAAACAACGACGGAAGGAACATACGAGGGCGGCCAAAGCGAAATGGATCAACAGAGTACTGATTTACAACAGCGATTCTCTGCACTGCTCGAGAGCGACTATAACTACACCAGCCCAAAACGGGGTGATATCCGCGAAGCCACCATCCTATCCATCACTGCAAACGAAGTATTCGTTGACATCGGGGGCAAGCGGGATGGCATCATTCCACGCCAAGACCTGGACCTGCTGGACGAGGCCTACCGCTCCAGTTTGCAAGCCGGCGATCGGGTGCCCGTTTGTATTCAGGACACCCGAACGCAGGGGGATGGGATCACGGTCTCTCTGAACGAGGGGTTGGCACAGCAAGACTGGCTGCAAGCCGAGGCACTTCTGGAAAACGGAGGGATCTACAAAGCCGAGGTAACAGACACCAACCGCGGCGGGGTGCTCGTCTCTTTTGGCCGGATGCGTGGTTTTGTGCCGAATTCTCATCTAGCCTCAGTGCCTCCTGGGTTGCGCGGAGAACGTTTGCAAGAGGCAAAATCTGACCTGATAGGAAAAACCCTATCCCTGACGGTCATTGAAGTGAACCAACGACAGCACCGCCTGGTATTATCAGAGCGTGCTGCAAATCACAGCCAGCGTCAAGAGTTACTCAAAGCACTGTCGATAAACGAGACGCGTACTGGCACGGTGCGCAATCTGGTCCACTTTGGCGCTTTTGTGGATCTGGGGGGCCTGGATGGCCTGATCCATATTTCGGAGCTGGACTGGGGGCACGTAGAACATCCGAGCGACGTGCTGAACATAGGCGACCAAGTAGAGGTACAAGTCCTAAACGTGGATCACGACCGTGGGCGCGTCGAATTAAGCCGCAAACGGTTGTTACCCGATCCGTGGAGTACCGCAACCGAGAAACTGCAAGTGGATCAAACGATCGAGGGGACGGTGATCAAGATCGTGGAATTCGGCGCGTTTGTCGCCATTGGCGATAGCCTCGAAGGCCTCGTTCACACCTCGGAGATGCCCGAGGGGAAAGCCACCTGCGAGGCCCTGGAACCTGATTCGCCGGTCACTGTGCGCGTCCTGAATATTGACCAGCGGCGGCACCGCATCGCGCTGAGCATGCAGGGAATTCCAGATGCAGGTCACGCCCAGAAAAACGTAGAGAGCATCGAAAGGTGAGCATGCGCTCTTATCGTATTCGATTGCGGGAAACACGGATGACGACGAAGGATCTGGACGACGTCGCATTGTTCGACGTCACTTGCGAAGAAGATGATCAAGCCTGGCTGGTGCCGGTTTTTCTATCGCCGCTCTTCCGGCTGGTACGGATGTCTTTTGACCCATCCATCGAAAAGCGTCAAGAAATGCTCGCTGGATTGGGAGCGCGAGCCATCGTCGAACGCCTGCAACGGGGTCAGGAATCACAAATAGACGAGCCTCTGGTGTTCACAACGAGCCATCCTGGAACACCCGGCGACCCTGATCCGCTCTTACCCTACGAGGAAATGACCATTTGTGTAGAAAAAACACAAGATATTCGAGGCGCAATCACGTGATTCGTTGTGAACTCCGCGCGCTGCGCCCTAATTGAATCGGAGAAAGTAACAATGACTGAACGAGTAACGGGAAATATCAAGTGGTTCGACCACCAAAAACGGTATGGCTTTATCCGGCGTCACGATGGACGTCCGGACGTATTCGTACATATGAACGACTTTGATGACAGAACAGATGCATATTGGCTGAAACGAGGAGATGCAGTCGAGTTTGGCGTAGAACAAGCATCCAATGGGCCCAGGGCCTTGTCCGTCATCGTGCTACATTCCTGAACGGAATCTTGCTCAGGACACGCGAGTGCGCATAAGCCAGAATCATCGCACCTTTATCACCAAAATACTAAACGGGTAAGGGGTCGCGAGGCAAAATCGCTGACCTGGCAAGCCTCTTACCCTCTCTCCACTGCCGAAGCCCGGCTCAGCAAGTGACAGATCCCGACACCACGAGCATGCACGATGCCGATGGGATGGTTACTTGCTCTTTACCATAAGCAGCGGTTAAAATAGGAGAATGAGGATGTTTGATACAGGCGACACAATCGTGCACCCTACTCATGGAGTCGGCGTAGTGGTGGATATCAAGGAGCGAGAATGGCGTGGAAGCAATAGTCTCTACTACCAGATCGATCTGCTGGGCCGGGAACCGAATGTCTGCTTGATGATCCCGGTCGAAGCCGCCGAGCGACTGGGATTGCGCGCCGCGATCCCATCTTCCCAGTTAGAACAATTGTGGCGGGTGCTGCATTCCACCCCCGAGATACTGCCGACCAACCACAAGCTACGCTATAAACTTTTGATGGACAAACTACACGCCGGAGATGTTTTCCAGATTGCAGAGGTGCTGCGAGATCTCACTTGGCGCCAACAAAAGAATAATCTGACCACCCGGGGGAAGCAAGTATACAAGGACGGGATGACGTTTCTCGCAGGTGAGATCGCAGCCGCACAGGGGATCGACGTCACAGAAGCCACCACTCAAGTCAGAACAAAACTGGAAGAAATCGCGTCATCCAGAAAAGTCGTCTGATTTTGCACTCCCCAAACAACCCGCCAACTGGGCGGGTTTTTTCTTTGAATTGCGCAATAGGTCTTGACATCTGTAAAATTTATGGTATCATTACGTCCGTGTTAGCACTCTCACAGCTTGAGTGCTAAAAGACATATCTAATTCAAATTTCTAACCAGGAGGTAACAAGATGACGATGAATATCAAACCGCTAGGCGCCCGGGTGATCGTCGCGCCGCTGGAGAAGGACGTCGAGACCTTCGCCGGAGGCCAGTTGGTGTTACCCGACACCGCCAAAGAAAAACCTCAACAGGGCAAGGTGCTGGCCGTAGGCCCAGGTGAACGGGACAAGGACGGCAAGCGTATCCCGATGGAAGTCAAAGTTGGGGACACAGTCGTATTCGCCAAGTACGCTGGAACGGGGTTCAAGACGGAGGATGGCGAGGAGATCCTGATCCTGAAGGAAAACGATATCCTGGCCGTCCTGGCGTAGCCTCGCAAAAAGAATTTTAGTTTATTAGGAGAAATTGAAAAAATGGCAAAACAACTAGTCTTTAGTGAAGATGCCCGCCGCTCTCTCAAGCGCGGGATTGACACCCTGGCGACGGCTGTCGTCACCACCCTCGGTCCCAAGGGCCGCAACGTGGCGCTCGATAAGAAGTGGGGCGCTCCCACCATCACCCACGACGGCGTGACCGTGGCCAAGGAGATCGAATTAGAAGATCCCTTTGAGAATATGGGGGCACAGTTACTCGAAGAAGCAGCCACCAAGACGAACGACATCGCCGGCGACGGCACCACCACCGCCACCCTGCTGGCTCACACCATCATCACCGAGGGGATGAAGAACGTGGCCGCGGGCGCCAACCCCATGCTGCTCAAGCGCGGCATTCTGGCCGGCGCCGAGGCCGTGGTCGAGGCCATCGCCGAGCAGGCGATCGAGCTTTCGACCAAGGAAGAGATCGCCAACGTGGCCGCTGTCTCTGCACAGGACCGAGAAATTGGCGAACTGATCGCCGATGTGATGGATAAGGTCGGCAAGGACGGCGTCATCACTGTCGAGGAGAGCAAGGGGCTGGAATTTGAGACCGAGTACGTCGAGGGAATGCAATTTGACCGGGGCTATATCTCCCCTTACTTTATCACCAGCCCAGAAGATATGGAAGCCGTCATTGAAGAGCCTTACATTCTGATCCACGACAAAAAGATTTCGGCGGCGCAGGATCTGGTGCCCATTCTGGAAAAGATGGTACAAAAGGGACAGCGCAATCTGGTCATTCTCGCCGAGGACGTGGACGGTGAGGCGCTGGCCACCCTGGTATTGAACAAGCTGCGCGGTATGCTCAACTGCCTGGCGATCAAGGCTCCGGGCTTTGGCGATCGGCGCAAGGCGATGCTCCAAGACATCGCGGCGCTCACCGGCGGCCACGTCATCACCGAGGAAGAGGGCCGCAAGCTGGATAGCACCACTATCGAGGACCTGGGACGGGCCGAGAAGGTCATCGCCACCAAGGACGACACGACCATCGTCGGCGGTTCCGGCGCGGATACAGACATCAAGGGCCGCATGGAGCAGATCAAGGTCGAGATCGAAAAATCGACCTCGGACTATGATCGGGAGAAATTGCAAGAGCGGTTGGCCAAGCTGGCCGGCGGCGTCGCCATCATCCGCGTGGGCGCGGCCACCGAGACCGAACTGAAGGAAAAGAAGCACCGCGTCGAGGATGCACTCTCCGCCACTCGCGCGGCAGTCGAGGAAGGGATCGTGCCCGGCGGCGGCGTGGCGCTGATCAACGCCATCCCCGCGCTCGACAAGGTCGAAATGGACTATCCCGACGAGCAGACCGGCGTCAAGATCCTGCGCACGGCGCTGGAAATGCCAGTGCGCAAGATCGCGGAAAACGCGGGCGAAGATGGCGCCGTGATCCTCGACACCGTGCGGCGCATCCAAAAAGAAAAAGACAACTACCACATCGGCTACGAAGTGCTTCAAGGTGACTTTTTGGACATGCTGGAGATGGGCATCACCGATCCGGCCAAGGTGACCAAGGGCGCGCTCTCCAACGCGGCCTCCATCGCGGCGATGATCCTCTCCACCGAAGCGCTGATCACCGACATCCCAGAGGAAGAGCCTCCCGCAATGCCGCAACAGCCTCAGATGCCGTACTAGTCTGAGTGGGGATTGCACAGACTACTCAGGTGCAACGCACGTTCTCGTGCGTTGCACCTTACTTTTTGGCATAGAAGCAGAGCATCACACCGCCGTAGGCTCGCTGATCAAAGAGCACCAG
>Ga0180433_10006987_pt1 | contig 14582 bp, 5 predicted proteins | sample SS_ome_8_FD_132980 | JGI IMG/M metagenome (GOLD analysis project Ga0180433, IMG submission 132980) | Hypersaline lake sediment archaeal communities from the Salton Sea, California, USA - SS_1_D_1 metaG | ecosystem: Environmental > Aquatic > Non-marine Saline and Alkaline > Hypersaline > Sediment... | reverse complement strand
TAATTTGTTGTTAGCCGAGCTCAAGATTTCTCTAAAAGCTTCCTAACCGGTCATTTATGCTGGAAATCTTGTTTTGTATCAAAGAATCCAAATTATTTCCTCTAATAAATTTATTTTGTCTCAAATACGATTGCAAAATTCTTTTAAAAATATCAAAAATTTTGCATGATAACACCTTAAAAAACTTGCTTTTGTAAGTTAATTCTACTGGTTTTCTTAGACAATTTTTCACCGGGAGTGAAAAATTAGCGTCGTGGCATGAATTTGATACTGCTTGTCTTAAAAAGTATGGAGAGTTCAGGGCAAAATTTTTACTTTTAATTTGCAAAAAAGCTTGACATAGGTCTTGTCCGATTTTTAACATTGTGATTAATGATAAAATTTGTTGTTTTCAAGGGGATATATTTATTTGGATTTCGTGAAAAATATAATAAAATAAAGGTTGACATTATTGTGAAAAAGATCTAAATATAACTTCTGAAGAGTGTTGTGCAAAAAGAAGTAGTAAGTGGAAGCGTATGAGTAGCGAGGCAAAATCATTTTCAGACCAATCAAGTCTTAATTTCCTATCTGTATATTTGAAAAAAAACTCTATGCTTTCGATTTTTTTGTTTTGTAAAAATAATTTTGGGTTAAAGAGTTTATCTGAATGGAAGGTTTTACTCTGAAGGTAAAAAAGTGACGGGTATTATGAAGGAAAAATTTTTAAGAAATCGTTTTGTTTTTTTAGTAGTTTCCTTAACTCTTTTCTCTGCTTCATTAAAAGCTACTGTCAACTGGCATGATTCTTGGGTAACTACAGATGTTACAGATGAAAATATTGATATAATCGGTACAAACACACTTCAGGGTGATATCATCATTACTGCTACGTCGACAGACGTCGAGGTTACTGTAACAAATGGTGATGCAATTGTTACAGGAACAATATCTGGCAGTCAGCCTTCTCGGTTGTGTCTTGTTGTCGACGATGGTTATAAAATTACATTCAATTTAGACGATAATCTTTTCTTCAAAGGGGCAGACAATTCTGACGAAGAAGGAACGTTACTCATTTCTGTTGCTGGTGATGGTCAAGTTGTATTTAACATTGGCGACGGCAAAAAAGTTAGCTTCACCTCGTTTGTCGATAGTGCAGGAACGCAGTTGTACGTGATTATGCACACAACAGATATTCCTACATTGATGTTCAAAAGAAAGTCCGTTGATAGTGATGAACACGTTGAGGTTCAGATTGGCCCAAGATCGTTGGTCAGCTATCTTTCTCGATGGTCTTTGATTCATCCGCTTTTAGATTATCTTCCTAACCTCGAAAGAGGGTTAATCGTATTTGACCCCGGAAATGCTCTTGATAAAAATGGAAGAATGGTTCTTAGAATTTGCGATACAGGTGGAATTTATATTGGCGGTAACGATGCAGATGTTAATGAAAACAATATGGATTGTCCCGTACTAGACAACATAAACCTTGAAAAGGTAAATGGTTTAGAAGCGAAAATGCTTATTAAAAATGGAGTTGCTGGAGGCCACTCGAGTCTTTTGGTTTTAAATGGAAATGCTCATTATCCAGATCTTATCGTTGATCCTTTTTACGAAAAATACTTTGGCGGTATGCGCTATGGATTTATTTTGGGTTCTAACGGTGTCCTAAGAATTGATGATGATACGTATCTCGATTACGTTGGTCTTACAAATAATGTTTGCCTGTGTCCGGATGTGCCAGACGAAGTACTATTTGGCAGAGATGTATGGACAATGGTAAAAAGAAGAAATCCTTCAGCATTTATCGTAGATGGAGAGCATTTATCTGAGCGTAAAGCAAAAATAGAGTTAGGAATTTCCTCTGCATTGTACTTCAGATCTGGAGTAAGTCGATTTGGCAAAATTAATGAAATATCGACTGACGGATTGTTCTCGTTCACCGTTGATACGTTTGCTAGAACATGTTGCGAAGGTGAGATGGTATTTGATGTTGAGGGTGAGCTTGATGTAGTCGCTGACGAGCCACACACAAGTGCGATAGAAATTTTGTCAATAGAGGTTGATTTTAAAGGAGGTTCAGTTCTGATTGACACTGACGAAGAAATTTTCCCATTGCGTAATTTCAAAAAGGATTGTTGCGGCCATTACATGGGTTACAACAAAGCATTTGCGTTCTTTAACAACAGAATGAATTTGTTCGATACCGTCCTAAAACATACCGATATGTTCCATAAAGTTTGTGAGAATAATGACATCTGTTCAGAGCCGACCTACGTTGGTGGCGAAAAAATTAAATTCTGCAGAGACGGTTCAAGTTTGCCAAAAATAGCATTTTATAATTCCGACTTTTATCTTCATACCAGTGCAGCTGTTACCGGTTTAGATTTACTTGTTCCAAATGTCGATGAAGAATTTGGAAATGAAGTAGATTTCAAATTCTTCTACAACGGTTCTGTGATTGATGATGGTTCGGGAAGAAACTTGATTCTTGGAACATGCAAAGGTTCCAAGTCGTGTGATGGAACAATTATTGATGCAGATGCTCATCTTGACATAATGCAAGAAACTCTTCAAACATTTTCCATTCCTCCTGTGCCTCATAATTTGTATTTCAGAGTTGCGATGAACAATGATACGATCATCGAAGGTGTTCCAGAAGAAGATGAGTGTGGACAACTTTCCTTGCACTCCATTTTCCTTGGTCATACTAGTAACATGACTATTGGAGGTGAAGTTTGGAGCCCAGGTGGCCCAACGTTCCCTTCTGTGTTGATAGATGGAAACTTCTTCTCGTTTGAAACCAGAGGTGGTAATTGTTGTTCGCCAGAAAACGCTTCATCAACTGGCCAAGGTGGAATATTTGTTGATCTAAATGGTTCTTTTGCAATCGGTGATCAGTACCGAGCAAATATGAGTGCCATGGTTGTAAAAAGTGAAAATGGCACCGTCTATCTTCCAAACGGAAAAGTCTTCTTTGACAATCGTGTTGCGGTTGCAGATTGGAATCTTGATCTTTCTATAACAGTGACGATAATTCCTAAAGACGTATATCTCACAGACTATACTCTCAACTGGTTGACTACAACCAAAGATTATTTCGATTTCTGCCCGTATCAAATAAGCTGCGTCGATTTATGTAAAGTTTGTCCTGCGGTAACAATTCAAAATATTACTTCCATACCAATCGTTATGGGTCAAGTTGAACAGTTCCAGATAAAAGGTTCAAGAATATCAAGTCCAGCACACTTTATGGTTGATGGTGGACGCATAAGAGAAGTTGTTTTCTTGACCGATTACAATTCTGCAGAAGCGCCGACGGCGGTAATTGCGCTTCAAAATGAAGGTAGGGTTGGTCTTGGGACTATGCACAAAAACCCAGATTCTTTATGGTCTTCCACTTTCTTGGGAGTAAACGGAGTAACCTTAATTCCTAACGGAAACAGCCAAGTTGACCTGAACGAAGATTTAATAATTAACAATATCTGCCATATTCTCAAAGGACCAGGCTTTGAGGCTGAAGAAGATGAAGAAGTTGTGATCAAAATTTCTTCAGATTGCCAAACAAAATTACGGGTCATGAAGGGTGGTATTTTAGATCTCAGTTCATTTACAAATCCTAGCCAAGTTGTTGAATTTGGGGGAAGCATAAAATTAATTCTTGAGCCAGGTTCTAGAATTCGTATGGGTGGAGGAAAGATTAGATTCTCAGATAATTGTCAGGTGATATGTCCATCGATATCCGATTTAACGGTGTTTGAAGATGCGCGACAAGAAATCTATCCCGTCCCAGATTATCCTCCAACAATAACGGATGACTTCCGTGTAGACTTTATCGGAACAGGTACGATTGTGTACGAAGAATGCTCTTGCATGAACATCCAAAAATGGGCATATGTAGGATTTACTTCCATTGATGAATGCTCACTCGGTTCAACAGATCTTACCGTGATTTTAAAAGATAAAGCTCATTTTGTTATAGGTGGTTCTTGTGAGCAAGAGGGTGGTGTTTTACAAATTGGCGATTCGCAGGAGAATGGAAATACCATTAAATTTAGGTTGATCATCGACGGTGAACAGGCATTGTTTGAAGTTGGAAAACACTCATTCTTTGGTCTTGCGGTTGGAATGGTTGACAACACGCCAGATGCACCAAATGATTGGTTGGTCGATAATCTTTACAATGTCGAATCATTAGATATCGAAGTGAGAAACGGAACGTTTAGTCATAATAGAATATACTCAGGCGAAGAATATGAAGCTTCGCTTTTGGCTATTGGTGATGATCTGGAAGATTCAGAAATATATTCATTTGGTTTTGAACCAAGACGGGGATCCATTTTGGGTGGCGGCAACATGGCCTTAGTCGATTACCTCGGCTTTGCAGATAACCCAATTGTTGGCTCTATCAAAACTGATTATGCAAATATAATGTCTTCAAAGAGTATGATTTATGACCTAACGGCTGTACAGCAAGAAATAGCATACGCACCTGCATATTATTACTATGATGGTTTTTACAGTTATCCTGCTGGAAAAGATGCGCTTAGTGAAGAAATTATTGATTTTACAGGCGCTGTCATATACATTTACACTCCTCCATCCACAGCTGCTCAATTATTCGAATTTTTAGGTGTAGCAGATGTTTTGAAGATAAACAGTATTGAACCGGAAGTAGGTGCACTTGTGCCAATATATGGAACATCTGGGCCCGGTGATAAAAATATGACAAACATGGGATATGTAGATGACGATATAATATATCGATTTGACACAGAGTTTATAGAAAAATCTAGGTTTATTGTTACAGATCATGGTCATACCTTGGAGTTAGGAGCTGTTAAAATACGCCTAGAGCAGGGTGCAAGCGTGAGATTTGTCAATAGAATTAATGAGTTGCCATAGATTGTAGATGAGAGTAGAAATGATTATCAAATTTTTAATAAAAATATAGGAGAAAGGAGAAGCATGAACAAAAAGATTATCAGCTTGATGTGTATCACATGCATTTATAGCTCAACCATGGTGGCGGTACACGAGCTGAGGACGCCTCTAAGTCTGACCAGCAAATTAAATCCGATAAATGGAAGTTTTCATTATCCAATCAAATATGTCGATGACGAAAAAACAAATGTAGATCTTTGGGGTGGTGCCTACTACCGACAAGCCTGCAAAGGTTTTTGCCCAAAAGTTTGTGATTGGTGTTGCAATTCCTGTTGTGACAATTGTGTGACCTATGCATGCGATAGCGTATGTAATTCTTGCAATCCGGGAGTTTCAAGTTGTTCTGCGGGTTGCTGCTCAAATAATTCTCTATGCGCAGTTAATACAAATTATATTGGATGCTTCGACTGTTGTGGCAAAAGGGTTCCGCTAGCAAAATTGTTCTTTGGTAAAAAGGCGTTTTACGGTGAAGAAGCTTTTGCTCCTGAAAGTTTTGATTTAGACTCGGTTATGTCAACCATCCCTTTACGACCTAGCATTGATTATTGTGAAAAAGGTGTGGTCCTAGGAATTCATTTTGAGCGAAAAGTGAAAGATAAAAATTGGAGGGTAGGATTTAACGCAGCACTACCTATTAAAAAAATTGAAGTCGAAGCAGATTTATCGTGTGACAGTTGTTGTACCGTTGTGACTGAAGGTGAAAATGGTGCTCTTATAGATTTGACAGATAGGGCTATTTATAGATTAGAATATCTCCCTGATGTAGATGGCCAAGACTTTGGTATAACCGCACTGGGTGAGACATTTGCATTTAGGTTGGACCTTTTAGAGGACCTTGAGGTCATCGAGTATCCTTTAGGAGGGTCTATTAAGGTTGCCGGGATCGATCTGGGGGTCAGAGATCAATCTACTTCTGCTAATTCGAGTGAAGATGTGTTCCCTGCAGTTGCATATAGGCCAAAAAATGACGATGTAGACTTAGTGGTTTTGGATCTCCAGGATCTTGCAAGTGGTTACAGAGAACCAAAATCTCTTTCCATTAGGAACCCTAGAGCATCATCCACTGATCCTACCAATACAATGCAGGATTTGATTGCTGATGGGACTATTCCTCTTAATCCTGCTCAAGCGGGTAATCCGACTCCGGTTGAGACTGATAGAAGGCGTTATTACAGATACATAAATAACGGCACAGTCTACGATGTAACAGAAGCAAATAAAGAAAAAGTATTTATCATTCCTGCGTTCGCTAGAAATACGGGATCCAATAACAATATGTACACGGCAGGTGCAATGACCATAAAAAACAAGGTTGATCAACTCATAAGAGAATTGCAACAAGAAGGCGAGCAGCCTAAAAAAGGTCCAGAACTTCTTTTGGCTGAATATGGTGTGTGTCTAGTAGACAAAACATGTGTAACCGGTCTTGGTGATTTGGATACTTCGATTTTTGTTGCGCATGATTTCACCGATAGAGCATTTGCAGAAGTTGTTTTGGGGCTGCGACTTCCAACGGGCAAGAAAAATCTTTGTCCTGGAAAAATTTATCGAATTCCAACAGGAAATAACGGGCACTTTGAAGCAAAAATTGGCGTAGACGGCGGCTGGAGATCAAAGAGATGGTTTGGTATCCACGCGGAAGCATATTACGCACATGTGCTTGAAGCTGTAGAAAAAAGAGCTGCACAATTTAAGGGTGCCACAATTAGAGGCATTGGTCCTTGCGTAGATGCAAAAGTAAAATGGGGTTACTTCGTCGGACACTTGGATTTGACAGTGTTCCATCCAGAGAATCAAAAAATGGGCTTCGCTCTAGGTTACGAACTTTACTATAAGAGACATGACAAGGTACAACTTTGCGGTGCATGTCTAGGCGATAGAGCTGAAGATTTCTTAGGTAATATTGTAAAACTTGATAGTAGTTTGTTAGAAGTCAACACAAATATTTTGGCCCATAAAGTTCGCGGTCAAGTGTATCACCGTTGGAATTATTTTGAACTTTATGCGGGTGCATCACGTGTAGTTGGCGGATGGAATTGTATGTTGGAAAACGAGGTTCATATTGGGTTTGGTATTAATTTTTAATGTTGGTTCTCTAGGAGAAAAGGTGAATAGAAGATGAAGAAACTATTTTCTATAAAAACCAGAAGGCTTATGAGCTTTTGGGTAGCCTCCTCAATATTTCTTAGTTTAAACACCGGTTTGATGTTTGGAGCAGACCGGATGGATAAATTGTTACAAATATTGAAGGCAGAACGAGATGTTGGTGGTTGTGGTGGTTCAACAGTTGCTTGTCCATCTTGTGGAAATGCTTCTTGTTGTCCAGATATAGATCAATTACGTCAGTGTATTTGCAACATCAAAGATAAATTAATTCTTATCGAAGAATTTATAAGGCAAATAAAAGAAGATGGCACAATATCTTTTGTTTGCGATCTTACGCCGGTAATTATTTATTTGACTACGATCGAAGCAAAGTTAGATGATTGCTGTGAAGAAACTCATTCATACTTGGAAGAAATTTCAGAAGAAGTAATTATGACTTCAAGCTGGCTAGAAAATATTGTCATTCCTGAAGTCATAAGCATAGAAAGCAAGCTTGACCACTGGGTTGGTCCAGTTGTGGAAACGATTGACAGTAAGCTTGATATTGTTATTGATGGAAACGAATGTTGCAAAACAGTAAGCAGCTTTGTAGATGTAATCGATGACAATGTTGTCACCGTTTTAAGTAAATTAGATGACATGAGTAGCACTTGTTGTGAAAGTGTTCACAGTAAAATAGATGATTTTGTAATTCCAGAGTTAACATCAATTGAAAGCAAATTAGACAAATGGGTAGGCCCAATTTCAGAATCAATCTACAGCAAGCTTGATACGTTAACAGTTACCGCAATATGTGATACCGAATGTTGCCACAGTGTTCATAGCAAGATTGATGATTTTGTAATTCCAGAGTTAACATCAATCGAAAGTAAGTTAGACAAATGGGTAGGCCCAATTTCAGAATCAATCTACAGCAAGCTTGATACGTTAACAGTTACCGCAGTATGTGATACCGAATGTTGCCACAGTGTTCATAGCAAGATTGATGATTTTGTAATTCCAGAGTTAACATCAATCGAAAGTAAGTTAGACAAATGGGTTGGTCCACTTGCAGAAACTATCGATAGCAAGTTAGATCTTATTATTAATATGAATTGTGATGGTGAAGAATGCTGCAGTTGCATCGAAGGCCTAGAAGACGAATGCTGTGAAACAGTAAACAGCTTTGTTGATGTTATCGACAAAAATGTTATTACCATCTTGAGTAAACTTGACGAACTTACGGTAACAGCAACGTGTGATACGGCATGTTGTGAGACAGTCTTGAGTAAACTTGATGAACTCACGGTAACCGCAACTTGCGATACGTCGTGCTGTGAAACAGTCTTAAGCAAACTTGATGCGTTAACAGTAACTGCAAGTTGTGATGATTCATGTTGTCAAAGTGTTCACAGTAAAATCGATGACTTTGTAATTCCAGAGTTAACCAGTATAGAATCTAAACTTGATCAAGTTGTAATCCCAGAGCTTGTTGGAAAGCCTGGAGAGGAATTTGAATACCTTTGTTGCGATTGTTGCGAGGATGGTATTCCATCGCTAAGAAAAATGGTCGATTGTCTATGCTGCAAACTTATAGATATAGAAACCATTGTTATCGGCATATTAAATTTGACTAATGAAATTTATGAAGATGTTACTCACATAGATAATAATATTAGCGGAACAGTAATCCCAGAGCTCACATCAATTGAAAGCAAACTTGATCACTGGGTTGGCCCAGTTGTAGAAACCGTGTTGAGTAAAATTGATTACTTAACGATAACGGCTACATGTGACGACTCATGTTGCCAATCAGTCTTGAGTAAACTTGATTACTTAACGATAACGGCTACATGTGACGACTCATGTTGCCAATCAGTCTTGAGTAAACTTGATGAGCTAACGGTAACTGCAAGCTGTGATGATACGTGCTGTCAATCAGTCTTGAGTAAACTTGATTACCTAACGGTAACTGCAAGCTGTGATGATTCATGTTGTCAATCAATCTTGAGTAAACTCGATTACCTAACGGTGACCGCAACATGTGACGATGAGTGCTGTCAAACGGTACATAGCTTTGTTGATATAATCGACAAAAATGTTGTTACTGTGTTGAGCAAACTTGATGAGTTAACAGTAACAGCAACATGTGATACGTCATGTTGCGAAACAGTCCTGAGCAAACTCGATGAGTTAACAGTAACCGCAACGTGTGATACGTCATGTTGTGAAACGGTGTTGAGTAAACTTGATATTCTTGAAGGTGATACTTGTTGCCAGACAGTTTTAAGTTATGTGGATAAAATTGATGTAGATGTAAATATTGTAAAAACAAGAATTAATCAAACAATTATCCCAGAGCTCACATCGATTGAAAGCAAAATAGACCACTGGGTAGGTCCAGTTGTAGAAACAATCTTGAGCAAGATAGAAACAACGGTGGTTCCAGAACTTACATCAATTGAAAGTAAACTTGATCACTGGGTTGGTCCAGTTGTGGAAACAATTGACAGTAAGATTGATCTTCTTGTTGATGATACCTGTTGCGCAACCGTTTTGAGTAAACTTGACTACTTAACAGTGATTGCTGAATGTGATACGTCATGTTGCGAAACAGTAAGCAGCATAGTTGATATAATCGACAGTAAGATCGATACGCTCGTCTTGGACGGTTGTTGCGATGTGATTGGTGGCAAAGATGGCGATTCCTATCCTTGCAATTCATTCTGCAGCGTAGCAGACATAGACAATGCTGAGCTCACAGTTATAGAATGGCTGAAGACAATTTACAGAGAACTTCGAGGCGGCTTTGATGATTGCGATGATGATGATTGTTGCGATGATGATGATTAGTTAACCAGTAGAAACTAAAAAAAAGGGCGTCTGCAAAGGCGTCCTTTTTTGCGTCTATTGCGGCATTTTTGTACAAAAAAAGGTATTTTGGGTATACTGAGCATGTTGTTAAAAACTGACTCTTAAAAGTAAAAGTAAAAGACGAAAAAAATTATGGATAAATCAAAAAAATTTTATGTAACCACTCCAATTTACTATGTTACTGCAAAACCACATTTGGGAACGTTGTACACAACTATTTTGGCTGATGTTTTAGCCCGTTGGAATAAATTGCAAGGCAAGAAAACATTTTTGCTAACTGGTACCGATGAGCATGGTCAAAAAGTTGCAAAAGCAGCAGAAAAAGCAAAAAAATCTCCTAAAGAATTTGTTGATGGCTTTATCGATGCGTACCAATCTACCTGGAAAGATTACGAAATAAATTATGATCATTTTATTCGCACCACAGATCCGTATCATGAAAAAGCTGTACAAGCTTGGATAAAGATGTTGATTGACAAGGGAGACATTTACAAATCTGTTTACAAAGGGTGGTACTGTGCTCAGTGTGAACTTTTTGTAACAGAAAAAGATCTTGAAAAAGGACATGTTCCTTCCTGTCCGGATTGCAAAAGAGAGACAGAAGAAGTCCAAGAAGAATGTTATTTTTTCAAGCTTTCAAAATATCAAGACAAATTGCTTAAATTTTATGAAGAAAATCCAGATTTTGTTGCACCAAAAGAACGTTTAAACGAGGTTATTAACTTTGTAAAAGATGGTCTTAAAGATTTAAGTATTTCTAGAACAAAAGTAAAATGGGGGATACCATTTGAAGGTGACAAAGATCATGTTGCGTATGTCTGGGCGGATGCGCTGAACAATTATATAACTGCAATCGGGTACGGACAAAAAGGTAAAAAAGAAAATTTTGAATTTTGGTGGCCTGCTGATTTGCACATCATGGCAAAAGACATTTTACGATTTCATGCAATTTACTGGCCAGCATTTTTGATGGCATCAGGTTTACCGTTGCCAAAAAGAATGTTGGTGCACGGTTGGATTACTGTTGACAAAAAAAAGATGTCAAAATCTTTCGGAAATGTTGTAGACCCGAATGTTTTAAAAGATACGTACGGTGTTGAGCCTGTTCGTTATTATCTTGTTCGGCAAATGGCAATTAATCAAGATGGGGATTTTTCTACGCAAGACCTTGAGCAAAAAATATCTTCTGATTTGGCAAATGATTTGGGGAATCTTCTCAACAGAATGGTGACATTAGCTGAAAAAAATGATGTAAATGTTATTGAGGCGCCCAAAATTTGGGCTGATAAAGAGTTAGCGTTGAGAGGGGAAAGTTGCAACGTTCTTTCAGATTTTCAATCGTATATGAGCGATTATCAATTTCATATGGCATTGGCAAGTTTGTGGAAGTTTATCAATAAGGTAAATGCATTTTTCCATGCACAAGAGCCGTGGAAGTTGGCAAAAACAGATAGAGATGCATTTTTGCGAGTTTTATCTGCTACGGCACATAGTTTGCGTCTTATTGCTATTTTATTGTGGCCAATAATGCCACAAAAAATGGAACTTCTTTTGAGCAGTTTGGGTGAAAAGTTTAGTTTAGACAAAAATATATTAGAAGATCTTTCGTTAGGAAATTGGAACAAAACATTTACGTTGCAAAAAATAGATTCGTTATTCAAAAAATATGCTCCTTCGGACCGACAAGCTTCCGCCTTTGCTTCCACCGTTGCTAAAGCTATGGTGGACAAGAAAGCTACGGCGGACAAGCAGGACGATCGGGGAAAAAAAGCCTCTGATGAGTCTGAAAAATCAGAACACATTTCAATAAATGATTTTGCAAAAGTTCATCTTGTTGTCGGAACAATAGAGTTGGCTGAGGATGTGCAAGAATCCAACAAACTTTTAAAACTGCAAGTAGATTGCGGTGATTATGGCAAAAGACAGGTTTTTGCGGGTGTTAAGAAGTTTTACAAACCAGAAGAACTGATCGGCAAACAGGGTGTGTTTGTTGTAAATTTAAAGCCGCGTAAAATGATGGGAATGGAATCTCAAGGTATGATGCTCTTTGCAGAAGGCAAAGAAAAATTACAGATGGTTACCGTTGCCGGTACCGTTGCGAATGGAACAAGGTTGAGATAATACGAGTAGCAAAAGGCGGCATAGGTCTGCAAAATTTATCCTGAGTAGTCCTGAGCCGTTGCGGAGCAACTTTTCGACGGACGTATCGAAGGTATCAAGCAAGTTGTTTATAACTGTTGAATATGCCTTTTTTATAGTTCTATAATTAAAAAAAAAATAAGGGTACTTGTTTTTGAAGGGGAGCTATGAAAAGGGGAGTTCTGGAAGGCAAACTTGTTGTACTCAAGCCGTTACAAAAATCTTTTTTTTCCGATTATCTAAAAATGTTTTCACCAAAAGTAAAAGAGTTATTGCATGTTTCATCACAAGAATCAGAATTGGAATATCTTGAACATAGATTGCAAAAACAAAAAGAGGGCAAAACCTTTTTTTACTGCATTTTTGATAAAAAAGAAAATAAATTAATTGGAGCAATTGAAATCCGAAACCCCGATGAAACAGATAGCCAATTGTACAGTTGGCTTAACGAAAAATATTGGGGCACCGGAATTTATCAAGAGGCATTAGAGCTAATTTCTAGAGAATATTTTAGCCAAACAGAAGAAAAGCTCTACAATGCAAATGTCGATGTAACAAATGTCAGAAGTTACTATGCGCTCAAAAAGCACGGATTTATCGATTCTGGAATCAAAAAAGGCTCTTTTGGTAATCAATACAGGCTCATTTTAAGAAAAAAGTGAGTGAGTTATTGCTCCTCCGGGGATTTCTTTTCTTTATGACCACATTCTTTGCTGTGACAAGAAAGTGTAACTTCTCCTTTTGCACTTACCTTTTTTACTAAGAATGGAAGTTTACATTTTGGACATGGTGTTTCTTCTATGTCGCCAAATATCGCAAATTTACATTTAGGATAGTTGCTGCAGCCCCAAAGGGTGCCGCCTCTCCATTTTCTTTCAACCACATCACCTTTTTTATCCAAAGGACATTTAAAGCTTGCAATATTTTTCTTGATGTATTTACATTCTGGGTATCCTGAGCAGGCAACAAATGGTCCAAATTTGCCAATAACTTCTCTGAGATTTTTTCCACATTGAGGACATTTTTCTTCAAGCTCTTTAGGGCCCTGGTCCTCAACGCAGTTTATTTTTCCCTCTTTGTCTCTTTCGAAATTACAGGTAAATTTACATTCAGGGTAGCCCATGCAGCCTAAAAATTCTCCAGCTTTCCCGAATCGTAGAGCAAGATAATGTTCGCCACATTCTGGGCACATAACATCTGTTTGAACTGCTTTTTTCTTTTTACTATCTGCGCCTGCAAATTTTTCTAAATCTTTTTTAAATGCCTCGTAAAATTCTCTCAACAGGTCATCCCTGGTCATTTCACCTTTTGCAATCAAATCAAGATCCTCTTCCATGAGCGCAGTGAATTTAAGATTCATTATTTTGGGTAAATTTTCCGTGAGCATTTTCGAAACGGTAAATCCGAGTTCTGTAGGTGTAAATCTTTTTTTCTTGTCGAGTGTTACGTATTTTCTCGATTCTATTCTGTTTAAAATTGCAGCGTACGTACTTGGACGGCCAATTCCCTCTTTTTCCATCTCTTTGACCAAGGAACCTTCAGTATATTTTGGAGGTGGTTGGGTGAAATGTTGTTTTGGCGTGATTTTTGAAAGATCTACCGGATCTTTTGCTTTTAGATTGTCTGGTAAAACTACTTTGTTTTTATCATCTGATTCTTCGGCTTTATAAACTTTTAAAAACCCATCAAAGAGTAATGTTGAGCCTGTTGCTTTGAATGTGTATTTATTACCTTGTATGACGACTTGTCTTTGTGCATACTTCGCAGGTGTCATCTGACAAGCAACAAATCTTTTCCAGATTAATTCGTATAGTCTTGCAGCATCTCTTGTAAGATGTTGTTTTACCAAAGAAGGTGTAATGTTTACATCAATTGGACGGATTGCCTCGTGAGCGTCCTGTGTTTTTTTCTTGCCCTTTACGTACACATTTGCCTTTGAAGGGACATATTCCTTGCTGAAATGTTTTGTTACGTATGATCTTACCTGCTTCAATGCAGTATCGGATATTCTTTTTGAGTCTGTACGCATGTATGTGATTAATGCGACAGGTGTGGTTTTATCTTCTAATGTCATGCCCTCGTATAGTTTTTGGGCAATGGTCATTGTTTTTTTAACGGTAAAGCCTAATTTATTAAATGCTGCTTGCTGTAGGGTACTGGTCATAAATGGTGGCAGTGGATTTTTAGATCTTTTTTTATCTATTATGTCAGTTATTGCAAAGTCTGTTTTTTTTACTTCTTTTACGACCTTGTCAGTTTGTTCTTTATTTTTTAAATCTATTTTTTTCTTGCTGATGTGCGTTAGTTGCGCAATTATTTTGTCAGATTTATGTTTAAATTCTCCCGTTACACTCCAGTATTCTTCTGGTTTAAATTTTATTATTTCTTCTTCCCGCTCACATATCATTCGCAAGGCTACTGATTGTACACGTCCTGCAGAAAGGCCTTTTTTAACTTTTTTCCATAGTATTGGAGAAACTTCGTAACCAACCCATCTATCTAAAACCCGACGTGCCTGTTGGGCTGCAACTTTTTGCAAATCAATTTCATGGGTATTTTCT
>Ga0180433_10006986_pt1 | contig 14583 bp, 11 predicted proteins | sample SS_ome_8_FD_132980 | JGI IMG/M metagenome (GOLD analysis project Ga0180433, IMG submission 132980) | Hypersaline lake sediment archaeal communities from the Salton Sea, California, USA - SS_1_D_1 metaG | ecosystem: Environmental > Aquatic > Non-marine Saline and Alkaline > Hypersaline >... | reverse complement strand
AGGCCAGGAAAGTGCCTATGCCGGGTCCATAGATGGCAAAGCAGACCAGACCGATCGATATCACAATTGATATGAGTAGGATCCTGTTATCGAAAAAGTTGCGGCTGAAGATTGAGGTGCGAACCGATCTCCTCTGGAGGATATTGACGAATTGGCAGAAAACTATGGTGGCGTAGCTGATGGCAGCTGCCTTGAAGTAATCCATGGTTGCCGTACTATCCAGGGTCAGGGTAATTCCCTCTCTCCGCATGAAAAGAACGAAATTCAGGAATGCCAGCCCGCCTATAAGAGTACCCATAAGGCTGATCTCTATGGCGGAGTTTCTGTCCAGTATGTGTTCGTCGGGCCGCCTTGGCCGGCGGGTCATGGTGTCCTTTCCCGGCGGATCGAAGGTCAGCATGGTAAGCGGCAGTATTTCTCCCAGGAGGTCGACTGCAAGAATCTGAGCTGCCAGTATCGGGATGGGATAGTTGTAGAGGGCGGCCGCCAGCAGCCCTAGAAGTACGACAGCCAGCTCTCCGATATTTGTTGTAAGTGAAGCGAAGATCATCTTCTTCAGATTGTCATAGATTGTGCGGCCTTCCCTGACGGCGTGGACCAGTGTTGAGAAATTGTCGTCCATCAACACCAGCCTGGAGGCCTCCTTCGCCACATCGGTGCCGCGACGGCCCATGGCGACGCCGATATGTGCACGCTTGAGGGCTGGAGCGTCGTTCACGCCATCGCCGGTCACGGCGACTATCTCGTCCTGGTCCTCCAGGAACTTCACAATTCGCAGCTTGTCCTCGGGATCGACGCGCGAGAAGATTATTGATTGATCGGCCTCGAGCACCCGGCGGAGCTTATCGTCGTCCATGCCTTTGAGTTCTTTTCCCGTTACCACGGGGGGCACCTCTCCGGCCTCCGCAAGGTCAATAGCCCGGCCTATGGCCTGGGCTGTCTCGGGATGGTCCCCGGTGAGGACGAGTACCCGTATATGGGCCTTGTGCGCCTCCTGGATGGCCTCTTTGACGCCTTCCTTGGGAGGATCGATCATGGCCATAAGGCCCAGGAATGTGAGATCCTTTTCAACCTCATCCCGCTCGTAGCTTTCCTTACTGGTACCCACCTTCCGCCTGGCTATGGCCAGCACCCGCATGCCGTTCTTTGAGTATTCCTCGTTGGTTTTTCTGATCTCGTCCTTGGTTTCTTCAGTAAGCGGCACCTCCTTACCGTCCCTGTATATGCACTTGCTCACTGAGAGAACGCTGTCGGTGGCTCCCTTGGTGGTAAGCACGGCCTCATCTCCGAATTGCCTCACCGAGGTCATGCGCTTTATATCCGAGTCGAACGGGAACTCTTGGATCTCCGGGTTTTCCTCGTCTTCCTTGGGCGAACGCGTGCCGAGTTTCGTCGACACCGTAACCAGCGCGGCCTCTGTAGGGTCGCCTATGGGATACCACGAGTGATGGTCCTCATCGGGCTCGTGTATCTCGGCGTTCGAAGCCATTGTGGCCGCGTCCATGATGATCTCTATGTCGGCGATCCCTTTCTCGTCCAATGGCTTGCCGTCCTCACCGAGCACATCCCCCTCGGGTTCGTAGCCGGTGCCGGTCACTTCGTACTTCCTCCCGTTGAACCATATGGATCGGACGGTCATCTCGTTCTTGGTAACAGTCCCGGTCTTATCCGTGCATATGACGGTTGTGGATCCGAGGGTTTCTACCGATGGGAGATTCTTGACCACGGCCTTTCTGTCGGCGAGCCTGTTGCTCCCGGTGGAAAGCGATACGGTTACCTGGGCCGGCAGGGCTTGGGGCACCATCGCCATGGCTACGCCGAGGGCGTACACAAGGCTCATATATATGGAAAAGTCCTGCACCATTCCAAGGACGAACAGGGCTATGCTTATTGCCACCACCACAACGGTGAGTTGCCCGGCCAGCCTTCGGAGCTCCCGCTGAAGCGGTGTCTTGAGAACACCGGCCTCCTCGGTGAGACCCGCGATCTTTCCGGTCTCGGTATCCATACCTGTGGCAACTACCACACCAATCGCGTTTCCTGTCGCAACGGTTGTGCCGGCATAGGCCATATTGTCCCTGTCGCCGAGACCCGCTTCCTCGGTTACCGGTTCGGTGTGTTTTTCCTGCGCTACGGATTCACCGGTCAGCGCGAAGTCGTTGGTCTTGAGCGTGGCAGCCTCTATCAGCCTGACATCTGCGGGGAGTTTGTCTCCTTCCTCTATCTTGAGGATGTCCCCCGGTACAAGGTTTTCCTGGGAGATCTCCTTAAGTTCGCCGTCTCTTATCACCTTGGCCGGTGACTTTATCAGGGTCTTGAGCTTATCGATTATCTTCCCGGCCCTGTGCTCGTGGATGAATCCGATGACCGCATTGACGAGTACGATCAGGAATATGATGGTACCGTCCCGGTAGCTTCCGATGGTGAAGGATATGATCCCGCCCGCTATGAGGATTATGACCAGCAGCTCCCGGAACTGTGAGAGGAAGAGCAACCAGAGGGGCATCCTGATCTTGGCCCGTAGCTCGTTCTTTCCGTACTTATCCAGCCGCCGCCGGGCCTCGTCTTCGGAGAGGCCGTTCGCGGTTGTACTCAGGCCTTCAAGAACCTGTTCGACCGGCATTTGATAGTAGGGTTTTTCGGGCATGGCCTGCTATTCCTTGATACCCGGGTGAACCGATAATTGCATGGCGATAGTAAATAATAATGTAATAGGGGTCAAGTCTGCGTTTGCCGCAGGCCCCGGGGAATGAGTCACCTATCGGCCTGCTCGTCTTCCGGTAGGGTGAGGCCGGCAGCGCTCTGAGTTCCGGCCTCGGCGGGCTTTCGGTCGCGGTGCTCACGAATAAGCGAGAGGATAATGAGACCTCCGAGAGCTACGGCGATGAAGCTTGTGAAGAACCTCCAGAGTACGGTGTACACCCCTAGTATATCAGGCCTCACATCAAGGGATGAAAGTATCCAGAAGGTACTGAACTCCGCAATGCCACTGGCGCCGGGCGTTGGCCCGAAGTAGGCGATGAAGAACAGTATGAACTGCGAGAGATAAATATTGAGCACGCTGAACTCGACGTTAAGACCGGCGAGCAACACTATGGAGATGGCACTGTTTGCGGACAACGATGCCAAGGTGAGTAGCAGGGCAATAAGGAGGCGCAGCTTCCTGACCCTGAAAAAGACCGCCATGCATTCTCGGTACTGATCCATGCCGCCGAGTACCCGCTTGGTGAAGGCGAGTCTTCTCTCGGTACCCACTACGCGGAGAAGCGTGAGAAGCGTACGGCCAACCAGGTTCTTGACAAGTTTGGTGCGGAAGAGCGACAGCAGAAAAAGCAAGGCCATGAGGCCGAACACGATGACCACGGAAACCAGTATGCCGGTCAGCCTGCCTCCGAACTCCCCTCTGAGATCCGGCCTGGCAATCAGTATGATGATTGTCGATGTCAACAGACAGAAAACAGCCAGAACCGCTCCCATCAGGCAGCCGGTGAAACCCTTGGCGATCGGCACGCCCGCTCTGTTGAGAACGTAGATCTGGACCGGACCGCCTCCGGTTTGAGAAGGAGTTACCGCAGATACGAATATGTTTGCTATGAACGCCTTGAGCGATAACTTGAAATTCACATTGTTTCCGAGGCTGTTGACAAGAATCTTGAACCTCAGGGCGTTGAAGCACCAATGGGAGACCATAAGAAGCGCGGCCAGGAGCGCATACTCCGGCCGTAGACGCATTATCCTGTTCCAGGTACCGGGTTCGGTACCGACGAAAAAGATAACCAGCGCGCTCACAACGCTCAGTGACAGAAATATCGTAAGCCCGGGCTTTATCCTGTAATCGCGATTACCGATTCGCATGGCAATCTCTTGGTATCACGGGCGGATAGCCTGGTCAAGCGCTAAGCACCGGTTCGGGGGGCATTGGGTCCGGCCGCAGGGTTAGGGTTAGTAGGACTGGTCAGGGCTCATACCTGTCCGACAAAGCGGGCGGAAGACCTATGAAGGTAATGTGTGGGGGCCGGCGCCCTAAAGCTCCGGGTCGGCTTCGTCGGGCTCAGCAAGATTAAGGCTCAAGCCCTCCTCCTTATCCCTGCTCCAGCGCCCGGATGTCCTCCAGAGGATGGTACCTTTACGGTCTACAAGAAAGAGATGAATATTCTCCTCGTTTTCAATATTCAGGCGCTGCCTCAGCGGCTCCTTGTCTATGTGGAAGGTGACGGTTCTGGCCCTTGCCCTCTCCGATCTTATGCCGCTTCGCATGCCCTGGTAGATCCACCACCGGGCCACCGCGTTCATCTTCGGCAACACGGGAAACTCGAAGAAGGTGAAATCCGGGTGCGACTTCTCTATCTCCTCGAGTCTGGGTATCCAGGTATCGACGTCGGCCTGCTGCTCCCTGAGGAATGCCAACAGCAGGAGGTTATAAGCCCTGTCGAGACTATCCGGGACCTGGAACTCTTCGCCAGTAAGGGCTTTGCCTTGAACCTCCGGAAAAGCCTGATTGTCATTGGCCGCCATAGGCGCCTCCCCTGTCGAAACAAGCAGCGACACTACCAATAGACCTGCGATTCTTGTCATCGCCTTTCCCCGTTTCCTGTCATGACATCGTTTGTAATCCATTTTGACCACCTTACCCTTAGACTGGCCGGGGCAACCTATGGTTGCGCCGGACGTGCCCGACGGGTGTGCTTCGCTTGCCGTGTGCTCGCTGTTCGGAACTACATTCGTCGTGACGGGGGTCACGACGCTACTAGGAGCGGCTTCGCTCCGGCATCTCTTATTGTAGCGTCGGGTTTCCACAGGCTGACGTTGGCGTGCCTCGCGGGTCCTGATCGCTCCGGACTCCCACCGTCCTCCCGGGCCGGCGCGGCCCTGGGTCGACTCCGGTGGACTATTGGTGGGAACAACCGCTGTTTTTTGGTAGAATAAATGTAGGAGGCTGTTGAAGGAATTTATTGTGACGGCTTGGCAGCGACCGTGGTCTGAGGAGGCGGACAAGATGAGACCCTTGGCCAGGAACACCGCGTTGATCATGACTTTATCCATGTTTACCGTGCTTGTGGTCTGCTTCGCATTTGAGGCGGCCGGCAGTGAAGATATCTTGAGCAAGTATGAAACCGGGGAACGCGAGTTCGAAGAATATGAATCAGGCGGTCTCCTGGTCTTCTACCATCTGAGGATGCTGGATGAGGCGATCGTCGAAAAGGATTACATAGTCTACCAGTTCGACAAAGAAACGGAGAACTTGGTCGGCGTCCGCACGCGGTGGCGGGATGATCTTCCCGAACATCTCCCCGGCGGGTTGCTGTCTCGGCAGCAAGCCGAAGCCTTGGCCGGGGGTGACGTTCTGGGAAGTAGGCTCTACATCATCTCACTCGAGTCCGACGTCTTTCCGCTCGACCCTACACCCGACAACCCCTGTTGGGTTGTCAGGCATATAGCGGAAGGCCGCTTGACCGTGACCGTCATCGATGCGGTGGACGGAGTTGTTCTGGGCAACGGGGTGCCGCCTCCCTATGGCGGTTTCTCACTGAGCGGCCCGTGGGATTTCAGTCCATGCAGCGGTACCTGGACGGAGTGGAGGCAGAACGCCAAGACCTGGTTCGAGACGATGGGATACCCGACAGAATCGATAGCCTGGCCGACGCAAAGCGAGGTGAGGGGCCATATCGAGTCCTGCGAGACCGCTATGTTTTATGAGCTCGCCCACGGTGACCACAACACGTTCGCGAGTGGCTGCATAGGCGGGACAACCGGGGAGATAACAAACGCCAGCGAGATAGAGACCTGGATAGCCGACTATCCCAAGATGCCCTTCGCCTTTATCGGGAGCTGCGGCGGCCTGTGCTGGAAGTTTGACGGCACATTCGCCTATGAATTCAGGAAAGGTGAGCCGGACAGCGCCACCTCGGTGGGCTACTGTGACATGGCGGAGCCCCAGTGCGAAATCTGCTGGAGCCAGTCGATCGACTGGCAAACGGCACTCTTCAATTACATGAATCAGGGATGGACCGTATTCGATGCCTTCAGCCAGGCCAACGCCGACTATCCAGCCTGTGGTGACAACACCTGCATGCGCTTTGCGGGCGACCGGGATTTTGCTGTTGTCCCTGTCGTGCGGCGCGATCCCTGGCCGCCGTCGGTTGAGGTTATACAGCCCGACGGAGGCGAGATCCTGGAATACGGGACCGTTTATGAAATCACCTGGGAGGCGACCGATAGCGGACCCGTCGATTCCGTAGCCATCCTGCTTTCACTGGACGGGGGGATGACCTTCCCGGACACCATAGCATCAGGCGAGCCCGACGATTCGTCTTATATCTGGGACGTACCGGATATAGACTCCGGGACGGCACGGATCAAGGTGGTGGCGACCGACTGCGCAATGAATGAGGGATCCGGTGTCTCGGCATCCGACTTCACCTTGTGGGGAAGCCTATCCGGTGTCGAGCACCATGATGTGGCAGGCGCACCCCAGGGCGTGGTGCTTGAAATATCTGGAGGCAATCCACTTGACCACGGGTCCAGGATTGTGTTCGGTCTGCCCGCCCCGGCCGGTGTGAGATTGGCTGTGTACGACGTAAAAGGAAGGTGTATCAGCAGCCTCGTCTCCGGGCACTTGGCCGAGGGCTACCACGCCGTTCGGTGGCCCGGCTCAGGGCCGGACGGTACGAAGTTCGGCCCGGGCATATATTTCGTGAGACTCGACTCTCAGACCGGTTCCAGAACCGTCAAGGTCGTGGTAGCCGGGTAGCCGGGCCCTCCGGCCTGACCTCAACCGCCGGATAGCCCGCGGAGGCGGCTCTCGACCTGCGACATCAGCTTGGCGGCCGTCTCCTTGTAACGGTCGTCTACGGTGGCTTTGCGGAAGTGTTCCAGGGCCGATGAGAGAAGGCTTACGGCTTCACCGCGGCCGCCCCTCTTCAGGGCCTGCTCGGCGCGGTGGACAAGTACCTGCCCGTAGCGTACATTCCCGTAGGCATAGTAAGGGTTATGGCTGAGAGAGGTCTCCAGCAAATCCCCGGCCCTGTCGTAGTCTTCGTTTTCCATGTAGTGCTGGATCAGAGGACTCCAGTAGGCCGTGTTCTCAGGTTGTATCTCTGTAAGTCTTTCGTAGACATCCAGCATCTCACCCTTACGGCCCTGTAGCCGGTAGATCCAGCTGAGGATCTCCAGACTCTGTATGTCCGCCGGATGGTACTTGAGAAATTCCCTGCACTTGGCCTCGGCCTTCTCGTATTGGCCCTCCTCATAGTAGATTCTCTGGAGCAAATACCTGGCCATGTCCAGGTTGGGATTCACATCCAGCGCCGTTTCGAGGAGTCCCCTAGCCAGTTCGTTCCTGTCCTCGTTCTCATAGATCTTGCCAAGCGCGAGATTTGCGGATTGATTTCGCGGGTTGATCTCGAGTGTCTTGCGAAGCTCCCGCCTGGCCGCATCCCGGCTTCCGACTTCGATAAGCGAAAGCCCGAGCATCTCGTGTGCCGATTCATTGGCCGGATCCAGGCTTGAAGCAATAGAGAGCAGCTCTATTGCGGTCTGATGGTTTTCGCGTTCAAATTCGATTGTCCCCAGATAGAGGTACGGCCGTGGATCGTCTTTCCTTATATCCCGGGCCCTTCGCAGATGCGTGGCGGCATCGGAAAAGTCACGTTCGTTTTCGAACGCCGCGCTCTCCATCTCGAAGAGGGCGATCCCCAGATTGAGATTGGCTTCGAAATCGTCAGGTTCATATTCGAGTATTTCCCGGTAGCGGTCGGCCGCCTCACCCAAGCGGCCTTGGTCCATGTAGGATCCGGCGATTTCGAGCCTCTCGGCGTGCGTAACGGTCTCTTCCTCGACTGGGGGCGGCTCCGGTGGGGCCTTGGGCTTGGGGCCGCATCCGGCGGCGGCAAAGACCATAATTGCAATGATAATTCTCTTGAGAGCATTCATGTCCTAAGACCGCTTCTTCTATGCGGTTCCGTGATCGCCCCTTTCACGTCCTATAGGTTCAAGAAAAAACCGGCGTTAGCATCAAGTTAACCAAGCGGGACGACAAAAACAATCGGCAGGCAGGCGCTGTAATGAGGGCTGCCTGTACCGGCCCCGGGTTTAAGCCGTCCCTTCTTCCCTCATATATGTTGGACGCCAACCAGACGGCAGGTGCTGCAGATGGGTGCCGGATCTCACGTGTTGACGTAGGCAGGCGATGGTGGTAGCATATCTGACACTGCCCGGTTTCCCCTGTATGGAGCGTAATGACGCACCAGGGTGAACGGGTGTATGAGGCTTTCACCAGCCCCGTATGTTCGATGGCCGGAGCTCAGGCCTTATCTATGAGAGGAGGTCCTTGAAGATGAAAGCGCTGCTTGTAGTGGCTCTGTGCATGGTGGTGGTTATTGGGCTATCCTGCCAGAAGAAGGTGGTGACCAGGCTCGAGACCGACCAGGTCACGGATATATCCGGGAGGTGGAATGACACCGATTCGAGGATGGTTTCGGAGACGATGGTAACCGATTGCCTGAACCATCCATGGTTGAGCGAGCATCTTCGCGATGCCTCCAAGAACCCGGCGGTCATCGTAGGTATAATCAGGAACAAGAGCAGTGAGCATATCGCCGTCAATACCTTCATCTCCGATATCGAAAGGGCTTTCGTGAACTCCGGACTGGTGGATGTTGTCGCCTCCGCAACCGATCGTGTGGAACTGAGGGACGAGAGAGCGGACCAGGCCCGCTACGCCGACGAGGCTACCGTAAAGGAATTCGGCAGGGAACTGGGTGCCGACTACATGCTGAACGGCGACATATCGACCATTATCGATCAGGAGAAGGATACGAAGGTCGTGTATTACCAGGTCGATCTCACGCTCACCGATATAGAAACGAACCGCAAGGTCTGGATCGGGCAGGAGAAGATCAAGAAGTTGGTGGAAAAGAAACGCTTCTCCGGGTAGGCATCGGGAGATCACCAGGAATCTCTTCACCGGATCGGGTCTTGCCATGCTGACAAAGTCGCGCATTCTCATATTCATCGCTTTGCTATTGGCCTTTGCGCTGAACTGTGCCCATCACCCCGCCAAGATGGAGACAATCCGCAGGCTCATGGCGTCCGATGGCTACCGATCCGCCCTCGATGAATTCGACAAGATGGACCGCAAGGAAGGGGATGTGCTCTACCTGTTGGAGTGGGGCCTTCTGCTTCACTATGCGGGTGAATACGGGCGTAGCAACGAAGTCTTTGAACGGGCCGAGGTATTGAGCGAAGACCTTTATACCAAGAGCATCAGCAGGGAAGCCGCAGCCATGATTACGAGCGATCTCTCGCTAGAATACGTGCCGAAGCCTCATGAGCAAGTGCTTATAAACTACTTCCGGGCACTCAACTACATATTTCTCGGCGATAAGGAAGGGGCGCTTGTTGAGTGCCGGAAAGCCGGGGACAAGCTGATGCTCTACTCAGAGGACGACAGGCGGCCCTACCGGCGGGACGCTTTCATAGAGTATCTCACGGGGATACTCTATGAATGGGACGGTGAAACCAACAACGCATTTATTTCCTATCGGAACGCGGCCTGGGGCTATTGGATATATGACCAGCGGTTCGGGGTAGCGGAGCCCCCGTTTCTTGCGTGTGATATTCTGCGCACGGCACGATCACTGGGATTCACCGAGGAGGCAGCGCGTTTCGGCCCGGAGGATGTGGCCTCATGCGACAGTCAGTCGGGGGGTCCCGGCCTTGCGAAGGTGGTGGTGTTTCTGGAGCAAGGCTTCGTGCCGGCCAGACAGGAATGGTCGGTGAGTGTGCCGATACTCAAGTCCGAGGCAAAAGGGGCGCATCTCCACCCCTATGATTTCTCGGCGGGCATCCGCTCGAGAATCTATGGTCACACCTATGACGCCGGTGACATAGCCTATTTCCTCAGGGTCGCGCTACCCTTATACCCCAGGTTGACATCGCCGCCGGATGTCCCGGCACTGCTTTTGAACGGCCGCCGGATCGAGGCTCACCTTTGTGAAGATGTATTTGCGATTGCCAAGGAAGAACTGGATCACGACATGCCGCGTATCGTTGCCAAGACGCTGGCCAGGGCCCTCATCAAGTACAAGGCCAAGGACGCGATCGAGGACAGCTACGGAAAGATCTGGGGAGCGATCGCGAACATAGCCGGGGCAGCTACCGAACAAGCCGACCTGAGGACGTGGCTCTCTCTACCCAGAGCCATCCACATCGCGGAGGTATATACAGAGCCGGGCTCCTACGATCTCTTGCCGCAACAGGCGGGTCCGTCGTCGGAGGCGGGATCTGATCAGCAGGCGGTCCAACTCGAGCTGGATGCCGGCACTACCACCTTTGTCAGGATCAGGGTATACTAGGATCATGCACGTCCTGATCGTGGAGCCGTATCTCGCCGGCTCCCACGCCGCCTGGGCTGAAGGTTACGCCGAACGAAGCCGCCATCAGGTTACCGTCCTTGGGCTCCCGGGGCGGCACTGGAAATGGCGGATGCACGGCGGGGCGGTGACCCTGGCACGCAAGTTCCTTGAGGACGGCTATACGCCCGATCTCATTCTGGCAACCGATATGCTCGATCTCACGACCTTCCTCACCCTTACCGGAGACCGGACGGCGGGGACCCCAACGGTGCTTTACTTCCACGAAAACCAGATATCATATCCCTGGTCGGAGAGTGATCCCGACCCGACCCGCGAACGCGACGTCCACTATGGTTTCATCAATCTGACTTCCGCGCTTGCTGCGGACATCGTGGTATTCAATTCCGAATACCACCGGAAGGCGTTTCTCGCGGACCTGGGACCATTCTTGAAAGCCTTCCCGGATTACAGGGAGACCGGTTCCGTAAGGGCGATCGAGGCCAAGAGCCACGTCCTTAACCTCGGGCTCGACCTCATGCGGTTCGATGGGCACCGGGTCAAGCGGCAGTCGGACGATCCCGCTCTCATCCTCTGGAACCACCGCTGGGAGTATGACAAGAACCCTGGGGATTTCTTCCGCGCCGTCTTCCTGTTGCAGGATGAGGGGCTCGATTTCGAGGTCGCCATCCTGGGTGAGGCTTATGCCGAGGTCCCTTCGATATTCAATGAGGCTCGTTCGAGGCTGGCCGTCCGCATAGTGCGGTTCGGTTATGCTGAAGACTTCCGCGAATATGCCTCATGGCTTTGGCTGGCAGATATCCTGCCTGTGACATCCATTCAGGACTTCTTCGGTGCGAGTGTCGTACAGGCTCTCTACTGCGATTGCTGCCCCGTGTTGCCCAGGCGGCTAGCCTACCCGGAACACCTGCGAGTTCAAAGCAATACTCCCGCGCCGGCAGAAACCGCGGAGACCGGCCAGCGGTTCCTCTATGAGAACTTCGATGGGTTGCTCGCACTGCTGCGCGAGAGAATTCTCAACATCGATCAGACCAGAAAGGTCCGGACGCAGGCGTTCGTCCGCCGCTACGACTGGTCGGCGATGGCCCCCGAGTACGATGATTTTTTGGAACGGATCTGCAAAGAGATCCGAAGGTTGTGACCCGAAGATCTGGCGGTCGGACTCGCAATCGCGCCGCGTGGACGAGCCACGGCCTTAGAGGTATTGACATTTTACGTGGCTGCCTGAGCTCGCTTCAGGACAACTCCTCTTCGGCAGGCCTGACGTTTATCCTCACTTTCGGCGCATTTGGCGACGCACGGAGGCAAGACTTTGCTCTGTGATCACTGTCCTTTGCTTGCAACGACGGCAAACTCGGAAGCCGTCTCAACAAAGGGCGTGCCTGCCACATCAGCGTAAAGCTCTTGCTGTATGAAACCGGCCTTCTCAAACTCGCTCCGCAAAGACTCGGGGGAGAAGTATTGCAGCCAGTTATAGATGGTCCGTGTTCGCTCGGCTTCCACGATGGTGTACTTGTCCAAGACCACCTTTGCATCGTCGTACTTGAAAGTGGTCAAGAACCCGTAGTACCTTTCCGCGGACCAGAAGCCATCGAACAAATTCAATCCATATGAGGTCGCCGCCTGGCGCTGCTTGAACGCATTCATGGAATAGACGTCGAGGAGCACAGACCCACCTGGCAGCAGCTGAGAATGGAACTTCTTGAGCATAGCCATCCGCTGTGAAAGGCTGAGGACGCAGAAGTCACACATTATCATCAGAATCAGGTCGAACCGGTCTTTGGTTTCGAAATCCAGATAGTTCCGGTTGACGTATTCAATGGTCAAGCCCTGGTCCAAAGCGCCCCTACGGGCGTGCTCGATTGAGCGTTTAGAGAAGTCAATACCGGTCACACGTGCACCGAGCTTTGCCAGACGGTTTGCGTAGAGCCCGGGACCACAGCCGAAGTCGGCAAGCCGTGTGCCCGGCCCGACGCCGAAGTGCGATGCGATCCACTCAACCGATCGGTCTATGAATTCTGCGCGCCGAGATGACACATCGATATCGGGGTTGAGATGGTAGGCGAGCATTTGCTTGGAAATATGTTCTTCAGTCCATAGGTCTTCGGCCGTGTAGAACTCAAATGGTTCAGGCCGGCTGTTGATTTCTTCCAGCTGGGCAAATATGTTTTTCATGTTCATCCAAAGACCGGCGTGAACGCACATTCTTGCTGCATTATTCTCTGGGTTCCTCCGGCAAGTTCTTCAGATTCCGTACGTATGACTCCAGATTGAATTCGCCCTTGTTCTTAATGATTTGCCAGGCTTTTACGCACCGCTTGCCCGACATACATCCTCGCGTCCTCCTCGGAAATCCCCTCAGACATCAAGCGCTTCAGTGTCTCCCGGGTCCCCGGAGGATCGCTGCTCGCTATCCGGTTATCGCCCCCCCCCATGAATGCGGCTTTCAAATCCGGACTTGCTTCTTCCATCGAATCAACTCCTCTTCAGCGGATTGCGCGTTATCCTGATCCGGCCGATTATACCATGTACAGCTAATCTTGGGCATGAAGCTCAGCAACCTACTGCCTCCAATTACCTTAAGATCAAGGCGTTGTCAACAGGTTTGCGAAAACCTGCACAGCACCGTCTTGACCCCTCTGGGTTATGCCTTTATAATTCCGGGCGTGGGCAGGGACTTGCCTCCCGCCCGATGGGTAAAACATATCCAGGGCCGCACCGTCAGGTCGTGCCAATGGACGCTTTGTTCCCGTCGCTCGCACTACGCTTTCGTTCCAGCAAAGGAGAGGCAAGTGAGAAAGGCGATTCACATAGCCCCTCTTATTGCAGCGATCCTCTTAGGCGGCGCCCTATACACCGGGTTAGAAGGACAGTCAAAAGAGTCGGCAGGAGTCCCGGCATCAGGAGCCGCGGACAGCGCCAGAGTCAAGGAACTGGTAGGCGAGGTGCTGGACGACTCTTACCAGACTATGCAACCGGAGGGTACGCTTCCAGAGAATATAGCGCGAAGGGCCCGGATTGATGTGCCCGACCAATTGGTCGCCCTACTTCGTTTGGTCTTCTATGCGTTTGTAATCGTTGCTGTAGTGCTCGGTGGACTTTGGGTCTTTAACGAGTTCGCGATCTCGCGCCGCCGCAAGGGCGAGGATGGGGTTGTCGGCGTCCCCTGGGGGGCCGGGGATGGTATACAGAGCGACAGTTTCGCCCTGGCCCAGCGCCTGGTGGCGGAGAAACGGTTCGCCGAAGCCATCCATGCGCTTCTACTCGCGGCCATCGAGCGGCTCAAGAGGATCCGGAAGACCGAAATGCCGGATTCGCTCACCAGCCGCGAGGTTCTGCGCAGGGCCGGTCTTACCGGGAGTGCGCATCAGGCGCTCTCCCGGCTTGTAGCTAGGGTGGAGATCGTCCAGTTCGGCGGTGCGGAAGCGGCTCGAGAAGACTACCAGGAATGCCTTGAGTCGTACCAACGCCTGCTTAGGTCCGACCCGGAGGACATGCGGTGAGAGTCGAGAACTTCTCGAGGCGCAGACTCAAGTGGATACTGGCTATCGGTGGTGTTTCTCTGGCTTTCGGTATACTGTTGGGAATTTTCCAGGGCGACCTGATGGAGTTCCGCTCCTGGAGCACCGACTCCTTCAGCAAGTCAGCAATAGGGCACAAAGGTTTCGCCGAGCTCTTGAGAGGTCTGGACATACCGCTTATTGTAAGCACGCACGCATCCGGAAGCAAGGCCGGGACCTCGGGTCTGCTCATAATCGCCGAACCCACCCTAACGGATACTGCCAGCCTTTATACGGGCCTTTTCGACCGGATGTTGAGACAATCTCACACCAGGATCATTGTGCTTCCAAAATGGCGGGGTATTCCTCTTGTCGGCTCATCGATGTGGGTCGAGGCCATGGTGCTCATGAACAAGGAAGCCGCCTCCTCTGTTCTCGAGGCGCTGGGGATAGAGGCCCGGGTGGTTCGTATCACTGATTCGACTGTCACGCTCAACTGGGATAGGAATTCATACGGCGTAGCGCCTCAGCTCCTGGCCCCGCAACTCATGGCAGGGGATCAGGTGGAGCCTTTGATTGCATGCGATGAGGGTACTCTGCTTGGTGCTGTAAAGTCCGGGCACACCAACTATGCGGGTGTGACGGTGATACTCTCGGACCCCGACCTCATTGCCAATCATGGGCTGGCTCGCGGGGATAACGCACTGCTT
>Ga0180433_10006985_pt1 | contig 14585 bp, 8 predicted proteins | sample SS_ome_8_FD_132980 | JGI IMG/M metagenome (GOLD analysis project Ga0180433, IMG submission 132980) | Hypersaline lake sediment archaeal communities from the Salton Sea, California, USA - SS_1_D_1 metaG | ecosystem: Environmental > Aquatic > Non-marine Saline and Alkaline > Hypersaline > Sediment... | reverse complement strand
TCCGCGAGGTCCTGGCGGAGGGTCCGGCATGAGGGTGCGGCTCGCCGGGATCCTGGCGGCGGTGGTGTGCGGCGTGGGGCCGGCGCCCCCGCCCGCCCAAGCCGACGACTGGCCCCAGTTCCGCGGGCCGGGGCGGGACGCCGTCTCGGCCGAGACGGGCCTGGCACGCGCCTGGCCGGAAGGCGGTCCGCCGCTCATCACCACGCTGACGGGCCTCGGCAAAGGATGGTCCTCGCCGGTCATCGCCGACGGCCGGGTGTTCGCGACGGGCATCCGGAGCGGGTACCTGTTCGTCTTCTGCTTCGACCTGGAGGGGCGACAGGTCTGGCGAGCCCCGTGCGGACGGGCGTACGACGGGGCGTATCCGGGCGCCCGCAGCACGCCGACGGTCCACGAGGGTCGGCTGTACGTGCTGAGCGGCCGGGGGCTGCTCACCGCCCTCGGCGCCGAGGCCGGCCGAAAGGCCTGGATGGTCAACATCTTCGACCGCTTCGGCGGCCAGAGGCCGCGCTTCGGCGTGGCCGAGTCCATCCTGGTCACGGGCGGCCGGGTCATCTGCACGCCGGGCGGCAAAGACGGGACGCTGGCGGCCCTGGACGGGGCGACCGGCCGGGTCGTCTGGACGAGCCGCGGCCTGGACGACGCCGCCGGCCACGCCTCCGCGATCGAGGTGACGTGGCACGGCCGGCGGCAAATCATCGCCCTGACGCACAAGGCGCTGGTGGGCGTCGCGCCGGAAGACGGGTCGGTCCTGTGGAAGCACGCGCAGGGGTTCGGCTGGTTCTTTCCCGAGCACGTGATGACGCCGCTCTTCTGCGACGGCACCGTCTTCGCCGAGGGCGGGCACCGCTCCGGCGGCGTGTGCGTGCGGCTGCGGCGGGAGGGCGACGCCTTTGCCGCCCGGCCGCTCTGGAAAAAACCCGTCCACGCCAGCCACACCGGCGGGTACGTCCAGCGCGGCGGGAATCTATACGGCGGCACGGGTCGCGGATGGGGCTGCATCGAGATGGCGACCGGCGAGGTCCGCTTCCGCGAGCCCGCCATCCGATGGGCCGCCACCCTCTGGGCCGACGACCGGTTCTACTGTGTGGGCGAGAAGGGGACCGTCTTTCTCGTCAACGCCGGGCCGGACGGGTGCAAGGTCGTCGGGCAGGTCGAGATCCCGAACGCCGGCAGCCAGACGTGGGCATATCCGTCGCTCTCCGACGGCCGGCTGTACGTCCGGCGAGAGGACCGGGTCCACGTGTACGACGTGTCGGGGCGGGAGTGAGCGCGTGTGGCCCGGCCGGCCCGCCAACACGGCGGGTAAACTTGTCCGGCCGGGAGGGGCTGGACGAGCCGCGAATGAATAATGTCGAATGGTAAATGATAAAGCACGCTGCGCGCAAGAAAAACACATAGCCGCCGGGCCCGCCAACGCCGGCGGGTAAACTTGGCCAGCGCGTACCCAAAGGACCCGGAGGCGCCACTGGCGGTTCTCCTCTTATCCGAAAGGAGATTTATCCGATGAGGACCGCGACCAGACTTTTTGTGTCCTGTCTCGTTGCCCTGGCCATGAGCCAACCTCTCCTGGCCCTGGCGAAATCGTACGACCTCGCCTCGCCGAACGGAAAGGTCAAGGCCATCGTCACGTTCGACGAGTCGGCCGGCACGCTCTCCTACCGGGCAACGAGCGGCGGGGCGACCGTCCTCGCGGAAAGTCCGCTCGGCATCCGGACCGACGTGGCCGAGTTCACGGACGGCATGAAGTTCCTCGGCACGGGGGAAGCCGAAATCGACGAAACCTATACCCTGCCGCATGGAAAGGTATCCGCGTATCACAATAAGGCGAACCAACTGACCCTGGCGCTGGAGAAGGGCGGCCGGAAGGTAAATGTCGTCTTCCGGGCCTGCGACGACGGCATCGCGTTCCGCTACGCCATCCCCGGCACGGGCGACGTCCGAATCACCGGCGAAGCCACCGCCTTCCACGTGGCGGGCGAACCGGTCTATTGGGGACAGGGGCACCCGAACCGGTACGGCTACGAGGACAACCTGGGCCGGATCGACAAAAAGGCCTTCTCCCTGGCCCTGCTCTGCGAACTCAAGGCGTTGAAGCACTGGCTGCTGCTGGCGCAGGCGGCGACGTACGGAGACTATTGCATGCCGCATCTCGCGCGGCCGGACACGAAATCGAACGTGCTGAAGGTCACGTTCCCCATCGACCAGAAGGAGCCGATACAGACGGCGCTGCCGTTCGCCTCGCCGTGGCGCGTGGCGGTCGTGTCGCCGAACGACCTCTCGAGAATTGTCGAACAAACGATGTTCGAGAATCTGAACCCGCCGACGGAGCCGGACCTGGTCGACGCCGACTGGATCCGGCCGGGCCGATCCAGTTGGGACTGGTTCGCGGGCGACAAGAAGAACTGGAAGGGCTGGATCGACTTCGCCGCCGAAATGGGATGGGAGTATCACCTCATCGACGCCGGATGGGAACGTTACGTCAAGGACCCGGCCGCAGCCACCCGGTACGCCCGCAGCAAGGGCTGCGGCATCATCGCTTGGCGCAGAACGCCCGGCCTGATGAAGCCGGAGGCCATCGATGCACTCTTCAAGAAATACGCAAAGATCGGTTTCCGGGGCTCGAAGGTCGACTTCTTCGACCGCCTGCCGAACGGCAAGACGGGCGCCGATTACGAAGACACCCAGATGGGGCTCCGCGTCCGCGACAACCTCTGCCGTATCGGCGCCAAGCGTCACATGCAACTCGTCTTCCACGGGTGCGCGATCCCGTCCGGCGAACGGCGACGATGGCCGCACCTCCTCGGAACCGAAGCGGTCAAGGGACAGGAGGGCGGGCCCGGCCCGCAGCACGATAACTGCGTGGCGTACATTCGCAATCCGCTCGGCCCGGTCGATTGGTCGCCCACGTGGTTCGGCAAAAACGGCAAGACCGACGCGTATCAACTCGCCACCAGCGTCGTCTTCGAGACGGGACTGCTCATCTTCGCCGACCTGCACAAGGACTACCTGGCCCATCCGTCGAAGGCGTTCCTGAAAACCGTCCCCGCCGCCTGGGACGACACGAAACTCGTCGCCGGCTATCCGGGTACGCACACCATCATCGCCCGCCGCAAGGGCGACCAGTGGTTCGTAGGCGGACTCACGACCAAGGCGCGAACGTTCGACCTGCCGCTCGATTTCCTGGAGAAAGGCAAAACCTACATGGCCACGATCTTCAAAGATAAACAAGACGGCCGGAAAATGGCCATCGAAACGAAGGAAGTGTCGCGTCCCGACACGATTCCGCTGGCGACGGCCGACCGCGGCGGGTTCGTCGTCCATCTCGCCCCGAAGCCGTGATGCGAACGCCCCCGGCGGGCGTCAGCCGGTCTCTCGTTCCGTGAAGTACCGCATCGACGTCTTCTTGAACTCCCGGACGGTGAAGAGGGCGTCCCAGTCATCGGCCCGGATGTGCCCGGCCATCTCCTCCACCTGCAGGCGGACGCTCTCCTCCGACGCCCCGTGCACCATCGCGTACAGCGCATACGGGAAGTCCGGCAGCGGCGGCCGGCGGTAGCAGTGGGTCACCTCCGCGTGCGATGCCAGCGCCCGCCCGGCCGCGTCGATGCGCGCCGCGTCCACCCGGAAGACCGCCATGGCGTTCGCCCGGACGCCCGCCTCCCGGTGCCCCACGACCGCGCCGAACCGGCGGACGACGCCCTTCTGGAGCCACGCCCGCATCTGCTCGATGATGGCCGGGACGGTCCAGCCCACGGCCTCGGCGGCAGGGGCGAACGGCTCGGCTTCAATCGGCAGACCGTCCTGGACGGCCCGGACGAGGGCCTTCTGGGCGTCGCTGAGAGGCTGTTTCATACCTCCCTCTCCCTCGATGGGAGAGGGTGAATGCCGTGTTCCGCGCGGTGTCTCTTCCGTGCGCGGTGGGCCGGAAGGCCCACCGCGCATGCCGGCCAGGTCGAACGTCGCCCGGATCTTGTACCGCGCAAGCGCAGGCAGGCTGTGCATCTCGGCAACGCCCGTCTCGGCGCGGAGGCCGGCGAGCGCCGCCTCCAGCGCCTCCTCGGACCCGGCCGTCAGCGTGAACCACAGGTTGTACGGCCGGCGGCGCTCGTAGTTGTGCGTGACACCCGGCAGACGGTTGATGCGCTCGGCCGTCTCTTCCAGCGCCTCGGGCGGGACGCGGGCGGCGACCAGCGTGGAGCGGTACCCGAGCCGCCGCGAATCGAACACGGGGCCGATGCGGCGGATGAGGCCGCCCTCGGCCATCCGGCGGACGCGGGCCAGCAGGGCCTCCGGCCCGAGGTCCATCCGCCCGGCGAGCGCGTCGAACGGCCGCTCGGCCAGGGGCAGGTCAGCCTGGATGGCCGTAAGGATGTGCCGGTCGAGGGCGTCCATCAGAAGCTCCTGCGCTCCGCGCGGCGGCCATCCTGGGCCGCCGCGACGCCGTCCCCTCTCCCCTGGTGGGAGAGGGTTAGGGTGAGGGGGATACGGGGAGCCGGGGCTTCGCCCTTACCCCCTCCCTCTCCCGTCAAGGAAGAGGGAGCCCACAATTCAAGCCCCCCTCTCCTGCTCCAGAATCGCCGACACCAGGCCCGGGACCGTGTGCTCGGCCGCCTCGACCGTCGGCTCAAGGCCCGCCTCGCGCATCGCGGCGGAAGTCGTCGGCCCGATGCTTGCCAGGCGCGCCTCCGAGTCTCGCACGGCCTCGGCGCCGGCGGCCTCCACCAGGTTCCGCACCGTGGAGGAACTCGTGAACGTGATCCAGTCCGTCTGCCGCCCGCGAAGGGCCTCGGCGGCGGCCTCCGCGCCGGACGCGTCCGGGACCGTGCGGTAGGCGGTCACTTCGGTGACGCGGGCGCCGGCGGCGGCGAGCGTCTCGGCCAGCGCCGGCGGGGCGATGTCGGCCCGCGGCAGCAGGACCTGCGCCCCGTCCAGGTCGGCCGCTTCGGCGAGCGCCTCCGCCACGGCCGCGCCGGTGTACGTCTCCGGCTCCAGGTCGGCCCGCAGACCGTGGGCCGCCAGCCGCTCTGTCGTCGCCGGCCCGATGGCCGCGATTTGCACGCCCGCCAGCGACCGGCCGTCGCCGCCCGCTTCCGCCAGCGCAGCGAAGAAGGCGTCCACGCCGTTGACGCTCGTGAAGACAATCCAGTCGAAGGAGGCGGCGCGGCGTGTGGCGTCGAGCAGCGGCGTCCGGTCCTCTGGCGGCTCGATGCGGATGGCGGGGGCCGCCACGACCTCGGCCCCCAGCGCCTCCAGCCGCGCAAGCAGCCGAGACGCCTGGGACCGGGCCCGCGTGACCAGGATGCGCCGGCCCAGGAGCGGCCGCCTCTCGAACCACGCCAGGCGCCCCCGCAGCCGCACCACGCCGCCGACGACGATGACGGCCGGCGGCGCGAGGCCGGCCTCGGCCGCCCGGTCGGGCAGCGTGGTCAGCGTGCCGACGAGCGTCGTCTGCCGCGGCGTCGTGCCCCAGCAGACGGCGGCGGCGGGGGTGTCGGCGTCGGCGCCGGCGGCGAGGAGCCGGCGGCAGATGTGCGGCAGGTTGGCCACACCCATCAGGAAGACGAGCGTGCCCGGCCAGCGGGCCAGGGCCTCCCAGTCGAGCGGGTCCCCGGTCTTGTCGGCGGCGGCGTGGCCCGTGACCACGGCGAAGGCGCTGGCGTGGTCGCGATGGGTGACGGGGATGCCGGCATACGCCAAGGCCGCTGTGGCCGCCGACACGCCGGGCACGACCTCGAACGGGACGCCGGCCTCGGCGAGGGCCACCGCCTCCTCGCCGCCGCGGCCGAAGACGAACGGGTCGCCCCCCTTGAGGCGGACGACCGTCTGCCCGGCCCGTGCCCGCTCGACGAGCAGGGCGTTGATGTCGTCCTGCGGCAGGGTGTGGCGGTCGGCCCGTTTGCCGACGTAGAGGCGTTCGGCCTCCGGCGGGGCGTGCTCCAGCAGATGGGGCGAGAGGAGCGCGTCGTAGACCACCACGTCGGCCGAGGCCAGGACCGCCCGCCCGCGGAGCGTCAGCAGGCCGGGGGCGCCCGGCCCGGCGCCGACGAGGTAAACGATGCCGTGGCTCATGGTCGGCTCCTGGGTTCCCTGTGCGCTTACGTACCCGCGAACTCACGTTCGCGGCTCGGCGGCCGTCAAGCCCCCTCGTCCTCGCCGAGGAGCGGGACGAACCGGCAGGGGCAGAAGTCGCGGCGTTGGACCTCGCCGCCGCGCTTCTCCAGGCGCGTCAGTGTCTGGGCGAAGCCCCCGCCGACCGGCGTCACCAGAACGCCGCCGTCGGCCAACTGGTCGATCCAGGCCCCGGGCACCTGCTCGGCGGCCGCGGCGCAGAGGACGCGGTCGAACGGGGCCTCCTGGGGCCAGCCGGGCCGACCGTCGCCCACCCGGTAGTGGACGTTGTGGAACCCGAGGTCGTCCAGGACGCGGCGAGCCCGCGCCTGGAGCGCCGCATGCACCTCGATGGTGTATACCTGTTCGGCCAGGCGCGCGAGCATCGCCGTCTGGTACCCCGACCCGGTGCCGATCTCCAGGACGCGCTCTTTGCCCTCCAGGTCCAGGGCCTGGGTCATCAGGGCGACGATGTACGGCTGGCTGATGGTCTGCCCGTGGCCGATGCCGACCGGGTGGTCGCCGTAGGCCTCCCGCCGGCGTTCGGGCGGGACGAAGCGGGCCCGGTCGATGGTGCGGAACGCCTCCAGGACCCGCAGGTCGCGGATGTCGCGGGACGCCAGTTGCGTCCGGACCATGCGGTCGAGTTCGTTTCGGGCGTCGAGCATTTCATTCCGCGCGGCGGGTCTCCCGACCCGCCACAGCACCCGTGCACCAGCGCGGTGCATCAGGAGATGCACCGCGCGGCATTCGGCGCGACTCTCACGCGCCCACCTGCTGAACGAGGTCCCAGTCCGGCCGGACCGGCTGCCGGGCCTCGACGGTCACCGCGCCGCCGGTGCCGCGGCGGAGGACGTTGTACCGCTGCCAGTCGGGATCCTTGCGCGGCAAGGGAGTAATCGCCTCGGACGACTCGAAGAACAGGTGTGGGCCGCGGCTCTCCGGGCGGGCCCGGCACGCGGTGAGGACCATCTCGGCCACCAGGGCGATGCTGCGGGTCTCGGCGAGGTACGCCTCGTCCGCGCCGCCGGCGTCCCACGGATGGCGGCGAAGACGTGCGAGTTCGGCAAGGCCGTCGGCCAAGCCCTGCTCGGTCCGCTTGATGGAGGCCTGCATGGTCATCAGGCGCTGGATGCGTCGGCGGACGTGGCGGACGTCGAGGGGCTCGCCGTCGGCGGGGGCGTCCTCGGCCGGGGGCTGGACGGGCTCGCCGGGCGCGGCCTCGCGCGCGAGGGCGGCGGCCTGTTCGCCGGCGATCTTGCCCATGACCTGGCTGTCCATCAGGGCGTTACCGCCGGGACGGTTCGCCCCGTGCTGGCCGCCCGCCACCTCGCCGCAGGCGAACAGGCCCGGCACGGTCGTGGCGGCGAGGGTGTCGATCTTGACGCCGCCCTGGAAGTGCTGGCAGGCGGGGGCGAGTTCGATCCGCTCGCCCCCGGCCAGGTCGATGCCGCGCTCGGCCAGCCACTCGACGCTCGGCCGGTTGATCGCCTCCAGGCGCGCAAGCGGCACCTCCGCCAGCGGCGGTTCCGTCAGGGCAAGGGCCGCGATCTTCGGATACGGCGCCCAGAGCCCCGGGTCCATCCGCGAAAGGTCCAGGCCCGCCGGGTTCCGCGAAAAGTCCATCCACACGGTGTGGCCCTTCTGCATCTCGGAGAAGACCGCCACGTCGATGACGTGGCTGGGTTCCTCGAACGAGACGGGCCAGGAGGCGCCCTTGCGGAAGAGGACGCGGTAGATCTCCTCCGGCGGGGTGCCGTGGGGGAAGTAGTCGGCCAGGAACTCGCGGCCGGTGTCCGTGACGAGGCGCGGCCAGGCCCGCATCAGGCTGCCGGAGCAGGCGAGGCGCGTCTTGACGCTGGAGAGGCCGAACTGGATGAACTCCAGGTTCACGAGGTCCGCCCCCGCGCGGTAGGCCAGGGCGTGGCCGTCGCCGGTCATCCCGTCCGGGAAGACGTTGACCTCCCAGGCCAGCCCGGCGCCGCCGGTGGCGAGGACGACGGCCCCGGCGCGGACGAGCCGGCCGTCGGCCAGGCGCACGCCCGCCGCCCGTCCGGCGGCATCCAGGGCCAGGTCCGTCGCCATCACGTTCTCCAGCACGGGCAGGCCGCGGCGGCGGACCTCGGCCCGCAGCGCCTCGTGGATGTGGTTGGCGGTGTACGGCCCGGTGTAGCAGGCCCGGGCGTAGGCGGAGCCGTCCGTGACGAACTGGTCTGCCCGGCCGGCCTCGTCCTTGGCGAACGGGACGCCGAGGTCGGCCAGGTAATGGTAGGCGTCGGCGGCGCCTTGGGCGAGGACGCGGGCGAGATCGGCGTCGGAGACGCCGCCGCCCAGCGAATAGATGTCCTCGGCGTGGTACCGCCAGGCGTCGGGCCCGCCGGGCTCGGTGTGCTCCAGGGTGGCGTGGAAGGCCATGCGGTCGGAGCACGCCAGGGCGGTGACGCCAGCCTTGCCGAGTTCGCCCTTGGTGAGGACGAGGACGGAGGCGCCGGCGGCGGCGGCGGCGAGGGCGGCCCGGAGGGCGGCGCCCCCGCTGCCCAGGACGAGAACCTCGGCGGCGGGCGTGTCGGCCATGAAGATGCGCTCCTTTGTCCGGATGGCGCGGCGGGTGCGGAGACCCGCCGCGCAAAAACCTCCCTCCCGCCGCGCCCTCCTGCGCGCTCGGGCCAAAGCCACTATAATCGCGGTCGCGCGGCGGGTCAACCGCACGAGCGGGCGGGTTGGCCCGATTGACGCCCGCGCGGACGGTCGATATACTTGAGGGATGCACGGACGGGCGAAAACGCAGGCCACGGCCCCGTGCCGGCGGGCCGGTGACGGTCCGGGATGCGGCGCCGCGGCGGCCCGCCCATCTTTCGCGTAAGTACTTCCTATCATGGCCCTTGAGAGCGTAGCGGAATTCATCGGCAAGGCGGCCCGGGCGGTGTTCGGGTCGCGGAACGAGCGCCTGGTCCGCGCCTACATGGAGCGGGTCGAGGCGATCAGTGCGCTGGAACCCCAGATGCAGGGCCTCTCGGACGCGGCGCTGCGCGGCAAGACGGACGAGTTCCGCGAGCGCTACCGGGCCGGCGAAACGCTGGACGAACTCCTGCCGGAGGCGTTTGCCGTGGCCCGTGAGGCGGCCGCCCGGACCGTCTGGCTCGGGCCCGAACAATGGGGCCAGGTCCTGGCCGAGGCCCGATGGATCCGCAGGGCCGGCGGCGGGACGGGCAAGGACAAGGCCGACCGCCGGAAGGAAGGCGGCGGCGGCCTGACGGGGCCCGCGGATGCCGACCGCATCCGGACCCTGCTCCAGGAGGCGAACCGGCCGGACCCGTTCGGCCTCGGTTACGAGGCCTGGGCCCGCATCCTGGCGGAGGTCCTCTCGGCCCGGCGGTACATGGACTGGCTCCCCTACTGGCCGGGGGCAATGGACGGCTTCGAGGACGAGCGGGCGTTCGTCCTGGCGGCCGCCGAGCGCCGGCCTCGCCCGTACGACGCCCGCCGCGAGCAGGTGCCGGACGCCATCCTCGACCGCCTCCTGGAAGCCAAGGCGCCTGACGATTGGGTCGGCTACGCCGAGGCGCCCGCCGATTACCATCCCCAGGTCCAGGAACGCGTCCGGCAGGCGATGCGCGGCCAGGCGAGCCTCCTCGACCCCGAGACCGGCGACCCCATCGAGCGGTACGGCCTGTACAGCATGCGGCCGTACGACGTCCAGTTGGCGGCGGCGATGGTGCTGCACGAGGGCAAGATCGCCGAACTCGTCACCGGCGAGGGCAAGACGCTGGTGGCCACGCTGGCGGTGTACTTGAACGCCCTCTCGGGCCGGCCGGTTCACGTGGTGAGCGTCAACGACTTCCTCGTCCGCCGCGACTGTGAGTGGATGCGGCCGGTGTTCCGCCGGCTGGGCCTGACGGTCGGCGCCATCCAGTCCGAGATGGAGCCGGCCGACCGGCGCATCCAGTACGCGTGCGACATCACGTACGGCACGAACAACGAGTTCGGGTTCGACTACCTGCGCGACAACATGAAGACGCGGCGCGAGGAACAGGTCCAGGGGCCGCTCGCCTACGCCATCGTGGACGAGTGCGACTCGGTGCTGATCGACGAGGCCCGCACGCCGCTCATCATCTCGGGCCCGGCGTTCGAGTCGACCGACAAGTACGCCAAGGCGAACGCCGTCGCGAAGCAACTGCGGCCGGGACGGGACTTCGAAATCAAGGAGAAGGAGCACCAGTGCCCGCTCACCGAACAGGGCGCCAGCCGGGCCGAGGAACTCGTCGGCGTCGGCTCCTTCTACGTGGCCGGCAACATGGACTGGCCTCACCTCATCGACCAGTCGCTGCGGGCCCATCACCTGTACAAGCGCGACAAGAACTATGTGGTCCGCGGGGGAGACGTGATCATCGTGGACGAGTTCACGGGCCGGCTCATGCCCGGCCGCCAGTGGTCCGACGGCCTGCACCAGGCGGTGGAGGCGAAGGAAGGCATCCGCATCAAGGAGGAGACCCAGACCCTCGCCACGATCACCCTCCAGAACTATTTCCGGATGTACGACAAACTGGCCGGCATGACCGGCACCGCCATGACGGAGGCGGCCGAGTTCGACAAGATTTACGGCCTGGAGACGGTGGCGGTGCCCACCAACCGCCCCCTCTCGCGCACCGAGCACACCGACGTCATCTACCGGACGAAGAAGGAGAAGTACCAAGCCATCGTCGAGGAGATCAAGGCCTACCACGAGGCCGGCCGGCCTGTCCTGGTCGGCACGACCAGCGTCGAGAGCAGCGAGCACCTGAGCCGGATGCTGGAGCAGACCTACGGCATTCCGCACGAGGTCCTGAACGCCAAGTTCCACGAGAAGGAATCACAGATCATCGCCAAGGCCGGCCGCCAACATACCGGGCCGGACGGCGAGCCGAAGGGCAACGTCACCATCGCCACCGAGATGGCCGGCCGCGGCACCGACATCAAACTCGGCGAGGGCGTCGTCAACCCCACGTGCTTCGGGCCGTGGGACGTCCAGAAGCAGCAGATTCCCTCCGACTTCGGATTCAAATGCTGCGTCGGGTGCCCGGAGTACGACCCGAAGACGAACTGCGCCCACTGCTTCAAGCCGAAGATCGACCCCGCGTTTCCGAAGCGCGGCAAGACCGAGTGCGTGGCGAACCCGCCGTGCGGCCTGCACGTGGTGGGGACGGAGCGGCACGAGGCCCGCCGCGTCGACAACCAGCTGCGAGGCCGGACGGGACGCCAGGGTGACCCGGGTTCCAGCCGATTCTACCTCTCCTTCGAGGACGACCTCCTGCGCATCTTCGCGCGCGACTGGGTCTCCGGGGCGCTGGAGAAGGTCGGCATGGAAGAGGGCATGGCCCTGGAACACAAGTGGCTGACGCGCGGCATCCAGAACGCCCAGAAAAAGGTCGAGCAGCGGAACTTCGACATCCGCAAACACCTCCTCGAATACGACGAGGTCATGGACAAACAGCGGAAGATCTTCTACGGCCGTCGGCAGCACGTCCTGGAGGCCGAGGACCTCCGCGACTTCGTCTGGGACCTCCTGGCCGAAAGCGTCGAGGCCGCATGCGACTCCTATCTGACGGAGGACTACAGCCTCCAGACGCTGGCCGAGTGGACCCGCCGCACCCTCGGCGCCCAGGTCGACGCGGGCCAACTCCGGGGCAAGGAGCCCGCCGAACTGGCCGACTTCCTCAAAGCGCAGGCCCGGGAGGCGGCAGGGGAGGCGATAAGCCAGACGCTCGGCGAGTTTGTGCCCGAGGCCATCGAGTATCCCGACGAGGCCGACCAGCCCCCGCCCGAGCCCGACCTGGACGGCCTCCTCGCCTGGGCCCGCTCGTACCTCGGCGTCGAGGTGAACCAAAAGGACGTGGAAGGCGCTTCGCCGGAAGAGATTGAAGCCGCTCTGGTCCGGGCGGCCGAGGCCCGCATCGAGACCACCGACACCGCCCCCATCGACCGCATCATGCAGAAGGCCTACCGCCTGGAAGCCCTGGCCGACTGGGCTGACACCAAGTTCGAGATGGGCCTTGCGGCGTCGGACTTCGAGGGCCTCGACCGCGCCGCGGCCGAGAAGATGCTCCTGAAGCGCCTCGCGGACCTGTACGCCGACAAGGAGCGGTCGTACCCGGTGGAGTTTGCCATCGAGGAGTATCTCTCGCCCGAGGTCGGCCAGGGCAAGGGCGACTTCGACGGCCTGGCCGAGTGGGCCTCCCGCTTTTACCTGACGGACGTCTCGGCGGAGGACCTCCAGGACCGTGACCCGCTCGTGGTGCGTGACCGGTTGCTGGCGATGGCCCGCGAGTTCGAGCAGTCCGACCGCCTTCGCCGCACCGTCGAGGACGGCGTGGCGTCGCACCCGCCCGCCGGCGACACGGAGGCGGACGCGTCCTGGCGGCCGCTCGCCCGATGGGCCGGCGACGCCCTGGCCCTGGAACTCACGCCGCAGCAGTTGGCCGAGGCCGTCCGCGCCGCCCGCGAGGAAGCCGCCAAAGCGGCCGGCGACGGCAACGGCGAGGCAGCCGGCGCCCACCTCCAAGAGGCCGCCGCCGACGTCCTCCTCGCCCGTGCCCGGTCCGAACGCCGAAACCGCATGACCGAACTGGAACGGTACATCCTGCTCCAGGTCCACGATACCTCCTGGAAAGACCACCTGCTGGTCATGGACCACTTGAAATCGGAGGTCGGGCTCCGCAGTTTCGCCCAGAAGAACCCGCTCATTGAATACAAGAAGGAGGGGCTGGAGCATTTCGAGCGGATGCTCACCTCCGCACGCGAGAAGTTCACCGACCTCTTCTTCAAGGCCCGGTGGGTCCGGCAGGATGCCCTGGCGCGGATCTGGTCCGGCCAGGAAAGCCGACACGCCGTCGCCGAGAGCGCCTACGAGGCCCAACGCCAAGCCGCCCTCCGGGCGACGCAGGAGGCCCAGATGGCTGGCGAGGGCGCCGAGGCCGTCAAGACCATCGTCCGCAACCAGCCCAAGGTCGGCCGGAACGACCCGTGCCCGTGCGGCAGCGGGAAGAAATACAAGAAGTGCTGCGGACGGAGGCAGTAATCGATTTCGGATTGCGGATTGGCGCGCTGAGGAGGTGTGCGCCGTTCACCGTTAGCCGCCGGTCTTGACCGGCGCGTGTCAAAGGAGCCGCCATGACATCCCTCACCCGTCGCACGTTCGTCAAGGCTGCCGGCGCCTCAGTCGCCGCCGCGACCGCCGCCGCGCTGGCGCCCGGCCGGGCGCCGGCTGCAGAGCAGGGCGGTAAGGACAAACCCTTCCGCCTCCACTACCTGCTGGCCTCCAGCCTGTACGGCAAGGTGCACATTCGCGAGATCGTGCCCCAGGTCTCCAGGGCCGGCTGCGAGGCCCTGGACGTCTGGTGCCCGCCCTGGGTGCCGCACCGGACCCAGGTGGACGAGATGGGCCACGATGCGTTCGCGGCCCTCCTGAAAGAGCACAAGACCCGCCTCGGCGCTGTCAGCGCGTACAAGAAGGGTCCATTCGGCCTCCAGGAAGAGTTGCGGGTCGTCTCGAAACTGGGCGGCACGCTGGCCATCTGCGGCTCGCAGAGGCCCGCCGACGACGTGAAGGCCGCGATGAAACAATTCATCGAACGCATGAAGCCCCAGATTGAAGTGGCCGAGGAGGTCGGCGTCGACATCGGCGTCGAGAACCACGGGGGCGCGCTGCTCTGTTCGCCGGACTCGTTCCGGTACTTCTGCGAGTTCGCCGAATCGCCCCGGCTCAAGATTTCCTTCGCCCCCTTCCACCTGCCGCAGAAGAGCGAGACGATCGCGGGGCTTCTGCGGGAAATCGGACCGAAACTTGCACACATCTACATGTGGCAAAAGCCGGGCAACCGGAAGAAGACCGGCGCGGCCCTGCCCGCCCTGCCGGGTCCCGGTGGCCTGGACTTCGTGCCCATCGTCTCGGCCCTGAGGGCCGTCCGATTCGACGGTTGGACCGAAATCTTCACCCACGCCCACAAACATAACGGCGCCATGTGCGAGACCACCCAGGCCGTCACCGCCAAGGTCCTCCAGACCCGCCGATACCTGGAATCCTGCCTGGCCAGGGCGTAAGTTGCCTGCCGGCGCCGGCGGTGCCAAGAAGCGAGGAACCCATGAGATTACGCATCGTGTTGCTTTCACTTGCTCTCGGCCTCGTGGTCTGCATCGGCACGGCGGTCCGGGCGGCGGAGTCGGCCCCGCCCTCCGACCTCGCCCGCCTAGCCCGGGAGGTGGCGAAGGAAGTGGAGGCCCTTCGCGGCTGGAAGTTCAAGACGCCCGTCGCGCACAAGGTGGCCTCGCCGAAGGACGTCCGCGCCTACCTCGACCGGCAGATTGCCGAGCAGTGCCCGCCGGAGAAGATTCGACGCATCGAGACGTTTCTGCGCATGGTCGGCCTCCTGCCGCCGGACTGCAAGTTGAAACGGACCCTGCTCGGCCTGCTCCAGGAACAGGTGGGCGGGTACTACGAC
>Ga0180433_10006984_pt1 | contig 14588 bp, 18 predicted proteins | sample SS_ome_8_FD_132980 | JGI IMG/M metagenome (GOLD analysis project Ga0180433, IMG submission 132980) | Hypersaline lake sediment archaeal communities from the Salton Sea, California, USA - SS_1_D_1 metaG | ecosystem: Environmental > Aquatic > Non-marine Saline and Alkaline > Hypersaline >... | reverse complement strand
GATGATGGAGGAGGGAGCCGTGGTCATGGACACCAGACCGCCGCCCTCCTTCGGCGCCGGGCACATAGGGGGCTCCTACAGCATTAACATCGCGAGGCTGGGAATGAGCGGATGGGTACTCCCCTACGACAAGCCCATCCTGCTTGTCCTCGGTGGTCAGGACGAGCTGGACTACGTCGCGAGAAGCCTGTCTCGGATGGGCTTCGACAACGTGGGCGGCTACCTCTCGGGCACCGTCGCCTCGTGGTACCTGAACGCGCTTCCCATCGAGAAGCTAAACCTCCTGACGGCAGCAGACTTGAAGGAGATGATGGCGAAAGACGAGGGCCTGTTGGTGGTGGACGTCCGGAGTCTCGACGAGTACAACGGCGGCCACATAGAAGGCAGCAAACACGTGTACGCTGGGCTCGTCGAGCAGCGCGCCGGCGAGATACCCCGGGACCGGCCGGTGGCGCTTATATGCAAGAGCGGCACTAGGTCCGGGTTCGCGTCCAGCATGCTCCTGAGGATGGGCTACAGGAACGTGTACAACGTCCTCGGCGGCATGACCGCTTGGGTGAACGCGGGCTATACCGTCGCCAAGTAACCCTTTTTTCTATACGAGAAACCATCTTATTTCACGGACACCGTGGAAGCCTGTGAACATAATCAAGGACATATCGGCGGGGGATTTCGAGCGGGAGGTCAAAGGCTCCGACGGCCCCGCCATAATGGAGTTCTGGGTCAAGTCATGCGACCAGTGCAGAAGATTCAAGCCCGTCTATGAGAAGCTGCCGGAGAAGATCGAAGAAAACGTTCGATTCTACAGGATGAACATGCTGAAGACCCTGGAGAACCTGCGGCTCGCCGAGGGCCTAGGGGTGGAAGAGACGCCCACGACGAAGGTCTTCTGCTCCGGCGGCGAGGTGGGCGAGGTGGTGGGCTATCTGCCCCTCGAGGAGGCGGTGGAGAGGCTCAACGGGCTGCTTCAGGCCTGTAATAGTGGAATGTGAAGGTTTTTACATCCCGGTTCCTTCGAACGCATATGTTACCTCTAGGAGTCACGCCCTACATACTCGGCGGAGTAGTCATCGGGCTGGCGGTCTCGTTCGTCTACATACTGACCGGCCTGCACGCCACCCAGAGCAGCCTATTCAGCTCCACCCTGTCATACTTCTCGAATATGCCCTTCTTCAACAGGAAGACCTACCTCGAGTCACGGGAGTGGCGGCTATACTTCGCGGCCGGCGTTATACTCGGTGCGCTGCTCTACACGGTCACCGTCTCGCCTGAAGGCTTCTGGGCCACGTCGGTCCAGTGGTGGAGGCTTCTCGTCGGGGGATTCCTCGTGGGGTTCGGCACGAGGCTCTCGAGCGGCTGCACCTCGGGCCACGGCATAAGCGGTATAGCGTCCCTCTCAACGACTTCCCTCTACGCCGTGATAACTTTCATCGTGGTGGGCGTGATCACGGCCAACCTGATGCTGATGCTGGGGGTCGCGCCTTGAACAACAGGAACATAGTGCTCTTCATAGGGGGCATAGTGTTCGGGTTCGGCCTGGCCCTGGGGGGCATGTCCAAGCCGGAGATAGTGCTCAGCTTCCTCCAGCTCAAGGATCTCGGCCTCATATTGTTGATGGGCGCCGCCACGGGCGTTGCCTTCGTGGCGATAAACGTGGTTCCCAGGTTCGTCGAGAGACCCGTCCTTGGCGGCGAGTTCAAGCCCCGCGCGAGGACGCTGAGCAGAAACACCCTCATAGGCGCCGCCATATTCGGCGTCGGCTGGGGGCTCAGCGGCCAGTGCCCGGGCTCGGCGTTGTCCAGCCTCGGGATAGGTAACCTGCCGGTGCTCCTCGGGATAGCAGCCATGTTCCTAGGCGCCTACGTGATGGGGCGCTTCTTCGGGTAACCTTATTCTCCTATTCGGGCCACTGCGATTATGGGCACCTCGGCTGTTGCCTCAAGCTCGTCGCGCAGCCCGGTAACCAGCACCTCTAGGCCGGAGACGTCTGCACGCGCCATGTCCTCCTTGGATGTGGTCACCAGCACCAAGTCAGGCCTCACCTCGCTAAGCGTTTCCCTGATCTCAACCGTGTTTAGGTCCACGTGGTAGTCCACGCCTTCGATTATACCCTCCTCCACGGCGTAGGGCGTATCCCTTGGGTCGACGGTGACCACCTCTATCTTGGGGTTCTTCTTCAGCTGCCTGAGGACTCTGGCGCCTACCCTCCCTGCTCCAATTACGAGTACACGCATACGATTACTCATCCCGTGGGTCTTCTATTAACCTTGATCGCTTGCCAGTCATATCAGTTTGGCCACCCCTAACACGTAGAACAGGGCGATGAGGGTCACGGAGCTGACGACGGTCATGATCATCCCGTACTTTATCATGTCTCTGGACTCGATGATGCCCGTCGCCGATATTAGGGCCATCCTGCCCGACGCCGAGGGCAGGGCGTAGCCGAAGGTTGTGGCCATGGTGAGGGGGAGCACGAGCCTGAGGGAGTTGAAGGCGGGGTCGGCGGCAGCCAGGTCGATCATGATGGGCACGAATACGGCAGCCACGGTTGCGTTGTTCACCACGTTGGTGAGGAGGGCCGACGCGAACACCACTACGACCAGCGCGAAGACGAAGGGCGTCTCGCTGAGCAGGGGCGACGAGATGTCCGTGAGCCACGCGGTTGCGCCCGACCGTTTCAGCGCCTCCCCGAGGGACAGTCCGGCGGAGATGGCGAAGAACATGCCCCAGCTGACGCCTTTCACGTCCTCCCACTGGATTATGTCTCGGAGCGCCATATAGGACACGGCGATCATCCCCACGACCGAGGGCGCGAGGAATGTGGACGGCAGCCCCAGAGCGCCCTCTATGAAGCTGCCTCCCATCCACATGAGTATGGTGGCCCCGAGAACCGCCAGGACTTCACGTTCCACGCCCCTCAACCCGCCCAGGTCCTCAAGCTCCCCGCGCGTGGCCTCAATGTCCAGTTTCTCCACGGAGACGTTCAACGCCTTCAAGAGTGTCCACCATGTTACCGGGAACACGAACACAAGTGCAAGCAGGCCGTACTTCATCCAGTCGATGAACCTCCAGACCCTGATCTCGGAGAGGAACTCGGAGGCCACGGCGTTGGAGGCTGACCCGGTGACAGTGGCCATACCGCCCACGCTGGCGGCGTAGGCGATGCCCAGCACCAGGAGGATCAACAGCTCCTTGGACTGCTCCTGGTCCGGGACCTTGCTGGAGATGGTGATGGCCACCGGAATGAGGACCGCCGCCGTCGCGGTGTTCTCCATCCACATGGATAGGAGCGCGGCCAACGCCATGAGGCTGAAGACGAGCCTGTCCACGCGCCCCCCCGACGTAACGATGGAAAGCAGCGCCAGCCTCCTCGTTATCCCGTGCTTCCTCAGCGCCTCGGCCAGGAACAGGCTGCCGAGTATCAGTATGATGATGGGCTTGGAAAGGGCCTCGAAGGCCTGAGCGGAGTCCGCCAACCCCAGGGCCACCAGCATCACAGGCACCATGAGGCCGGCGAAGGGCAGCGGTATGGGCTGAAGCGCGAACATGGTCCCCGTGAACACGAAGGCGGCCAGCGCCCGTTTCCCCTCCACGGTCAGGCCCGCCGGCGTGGGCATCAGGAGCACGAGCAGCGTCAACGCCGCGACGGCCACGAAACGGTTTGAGAACCCGAGGCGGTTACCCATGGAGACCTTAGATACAACGGCGAGGACCCAATTTAAACCTTATAAAACTGGTTCGCTCTTCACAGGCTTCACGGCGAGCAGCCCCGCCAACACCCCCACCACGGGGAAAGCTATGGAGGCGAGAAGCGCCTCGCTGTACCCCCCGAACAAGTCGTACGCGACGCCGTAAGGCAGGGGTCCCAGCGCCGAGCCGATGACGCCGGCCATCATGGTGACGCCCCTTATGGTGCTCAGATGCCTCCTCCCGAAGTAGTCCGGCCAGATGACTCCGCCCACTATCCCCTGCAGCGCCATCTGGACCCCCACGAGCACCCCATAGACCATCACCAGCGTCACGCTGTCCGCCACGTACAGAGCCGCCATTGAGCCCAGCATCAGCGCCTGGCTGAAGGCCACCAGATACCTGAGTTGAACCCTGTCCGCGAGGGGCCCCGCCAGAAGCGCAACCGGTAGACGCACCACGCTCATGAGGCTGCTTATGAGAGCGGCCGTCCCCGGGTCCAGCCCCACCCCCGCGAGTATGCTTATCTGGTGGAAGACGAGCCCCGTGATTATCGCCGACGGGACCACCGTGGTGTAGATGATGCACCAGAAGGCCCTGGTCCTGGCCGCCTCCCGGAGGGTCCAAGAGTCATCCACCGCGACGTCACCGCCACCCGTGACCTCGGGGTGCTCCTCGTTGTCCGGCAGGAGCCCCACTTCCTCCGGCATGTCCCTGATAAGCAGGTAGCCCAGAGGCGCCATCACAGCCCACAGCAGCGCCGCCCACGTCCACCAGCATGCCCTCCACCCGTAGTTCTGGATGATCCACGTGTTGAGGGGCGGCAGCATCGCGAGGCTCAGCCCGCCCCCCACACTCACTATGCCGAGGGCGACACCCCTCCTCTTTATGAACCACTGGGGCGGCAGGGTCGTGCTGCTGAGGCTCATGGAGCCCTGGCCCAATAGCCTTACGAGGAAGAAGCCGACGAGGAGCATGGGCACCGAGGACACGACGCTCATCCAGGCGCAGGCCAGCCCGAACAGCAGCGACACGGCGACGGTCACCCGTCTGTGGCCGTGCCTGTCGAAGAGCCTCCCGACGAAGCCCATGAGCATCCCGGCGCAGAACGTGCCCACGCTGTACATGCCGGAGACGACGCTGCGGCTCCAGCCGTACTCGTTGATGTAGCTATCTATGAACACGCTGACGCTGTAGGTCTGCCCCGGGCCGCTGAAGAATATGACAAGGCTGGACACCAGCACCATGACCCAGCCGTAGAAAACCGGGGACCTGAAAGGCAGCCTGGACCCGCTCAACAACAAATACTCCTAGAACCAAATAGACGGGGCGGCGTTCAAATAAAGGTTGGCTAACCCCCAGCCCAGACCTAGAAGAGCCTCGGGGCGGCTACGCTGAGGTTTAAATGGGACAGAACTTCTTTTGTCACCATGAGATTCGGAGTCTACATCAGGTCGGCCGAGACCTACGACAAGATGCTCGAGCTCTCCAAGGCCGCCGAGGAGCTGGGTTACTACGGGGTTTTTCTCAACGACCACGTCCACAGCCTCCCCGACGGCACGGGGCCCATCCTGGAGGCGTGGACCGCCATGACCGGCATAGGCGTCCAAACCAGCAGGATACGCCTGGGCCACATCACCCTCTTCAACAGCCTGAGGAACCCCGCGTACCTAGCCAAGTCGGTCACCGCCCTGGACGTGATGACCGGCGGCCGCTACGAGCTCATACTGGGCGCAGGCTGGAACGAGCCCGAGTACCTGGGCTACGACCTCATGGAGAAGGGCCGCGGCATGCCCGGCGCGGGGGAGAGGGTCACCCGCCTCAAGGAGGCCGTGGAGATACTCAAGGGGATGCTCCACAACGAGGTGTTCAGCTATCAGGGGAGGTACTGGACGCTGCGGGAGGCAGCCAACATACCTCAGCCGGTGCAGAGCCCGTTCAGGGTCTCGGTGGGGGCCCGCCAGCCCAGCCTCATCAACATCACGGCCAAGTACGCCGACGGCATCAACGCCTCGGGCAACCTCAGGAACATCGAAAGGATACTGGGCCACTACCACGCGGCGCTGGAGAGGCACGGCAAATCCGCGGAAGACGCCTACATAAGCGGCTTCGCGCCCAGCGTCTACCTCATGAAGGACACGGCGGAGTACGAGGCCACCATCAAGAGGTGGGCAGGGCGGGGTACCGACCCGGCCGAGGCCAGGGCCCACGACTTCATAGGCACCCCCGAGGTCCTAGTCGAGAAGTGGCGCCGCGCCATGGACCACGGCATGAAGATGAGCGTCATCAACGTCAGACCCTCTGGCACCATACCGGAGAACATAGAGATGCTCGTCAGGTTCAAGGACCAAGTGGCCACCCAGCTCTAGACACATCCAAACCCTTTCCAATTGGTTTTTAGCCCAGTAATCCCAGACACAGGTGTCATGGCCTTGGAGCAGGAACTTGGAGAATACCTGGGGGAGGGCGAGAGGAGGGTCGTCCTCATGGGCGTCGGCAACCCCATGAGGGGCGACGACGGCGTCGGCGTGGCCATCATCCAGCGCCTCCAGGAGAACCCCATCCCCGGCGTCATGCTACTGAACACGGAGACGGTGCCCGAGTCCTACATAGGCAAGGTGGAGAGCCACCGGCCCACCCACGTGCTGCTGGTGGACGCCGCCAACTTCGGCGGCCGACCCGGCGACACCCGCCTCATAGACTCCCAGCACATAGGCGGACAGGCAGTCTCCACCCACAGCCTGCCCCTAACAATATTCATTACCTACATCGAGAAGAGCCTCGGCATCAAGGTGCTCCTCCTAGGCGTCCAGCCGAAGACCGTGGCCTTCGGTGAGGGAATGACCTCGGAGCTCGCCGAGGCGTCAAAAAGAATCGCAGAGACCCTACGCAGAATGTTGTCCGAATAGAAAATATCAGAAAAGGGTTATTCTTCTTTCTTCGGGGGCGCCTTCGGAGGCGGAGGTGTCCTATCAAAATCAAGGATACCGTCCTCCTTGTTGATCACGGCCAGCTCGTACTCGGTGGTGAGCCACAGGGCGTCCCTGGGGCACACCTCCTCGCACTGGCCGCAGAAAAGGCACTTACCCAGGTCCACCAGCAGCCCGGTGCACTGGGGGCCCGGGCCCCCCTTCAGCGTTATGGCGAAGCTGGGGCACACCCTGGCGCATAGGCCGCAGCCGATGCACTTGTCCGGGTCAAACTCGTGCTTCCCCCTGAGCCCCTCCGGGGGCTCCAGCTTCTCGAAGGGGTATATCAAGGTGCAGGGCTTGCTGAACGCGTTCTTGATGAGCTCTCTCTCCATAGCCATCTCATATCACTCCCGCGAGGGCCACCACGGCCATCACCTGAAGCACCGCCAGGGGCGCCAGGTACTTCCAGGCGCCCGCCACCATCTGGTCTATCCTGAACCTGGCGAAGAGTACGCTCAGGTTCGTCAGCACCAGCACGCACAGCGTCGTCTTCACTATGAACCATACGAAGGGCGGCAGCACGGGCCCGGCAGGTCCGCCTAGGAAGAGGCTGGTCACCAGCGCCGCGGCGAGCACCATCTTGATGTCGTGGCCGGCGTTGAGGAGCGCCAGCTTCTTGCCGCTGTACTCCACCTGCCAGCCGTGGACTATCTCGGTCTCGGCCTCGCTTATGTCGAAGGGCCTGAGCTCCAGCTCGGCCAGCAGGCATATGAGGTATATGGCCAGGCCGATGAAGAGAACGCCGGCGACGGCGAGGCCCCAAAGGTCTGGGGCGGCGAGGAACGCGTTGACGCTGGCCACCTGCCAGTCGACTATCTTGCTTATCTGTAGGCTGCCGGCCAGTATGGCGGGGCCCACAGCGACCAAGCTCAGGGGTATCTCGTAGGCTAGCATCATGAGGGCCACCCTGGTGGCGCCGACGGCGCCAAAGAGGTTGCCGCTGCTCCAGCCACCCAGGAAGACGGCGAGTATCACGACGCTCATGAGGAACAGGACGAGTATGAGGTCTCCCTCGAAGCTGGCGACGGGCTGCCACCCCCGGAGGCTGGTCAGGCTCTGGATGGGTATGAGGAACGTCGCCGCCAGCGGTATAGCGAACACCGCGATGGGCGAGTAGTTGAAGACCGGCTTGTCCGCCGCGGCGGGGGTTATGTCCTCGTTCACAAGCAGCTTGATGAAGTCCGCTAGGGGCTGGAGGATTCCCTGCCACCCCGTATGGAGGGGCCCCTGCCTGTTCTGGAGCCGCGCGGCCGCCTTGCGGCTGACCCACTGGCACCAGAGCGCGTAGGTGAGTATGAAGCTTAGGCCCGGGAATATTAGCACCGCTACTAGGGTGGTCAACGGGTTGGTCATTTGCTGTACCACTCCTTCCTGTACTTGCTCAGCTCACCCTCGGTCCACGTCCAGGCCTTGTCCTTGCCTTCGTCGTAGAACGCCATCCTGTCGGTACAGCTGAAGCACGGGTCTATTCCCGCGAGCGTGATCGGGATGTCGGCTATGTAGCCACCCTTGAGCCTCTCCACCAGAGAGGGTATGTTGCCCAGGGTGGGCGCCCTGATCTTGTGCCTGTACGGCATGTTCCTGCCGTCGCTTATGGTGTAGTGGATGAGCTCGCCCCTCTGGGCCTCGACGAGGTACACCGCCTCGCCCTCGGGCAGCCTCTGCATGGGGTTGAACTTGACGGCGATATCGCCCTCAGGAATGTTGTCCAGCACCCACTTGCAGATCTTCACGGCCTCCAGCGTCTCAAGCACCCTGACCAGCACCTGGCCCAGGACGTCTCCGTTGTCCACGACTATGTGCTCGAAGGGTATCTCGTCGTATATCAGGTAGGGCGAGAGTTTCCTGATGTCGCAGGGGACGCCGCTTGAACGGGCGTTGGGTCCGCAGCCGCTGAGCCTTATCATGTCCTCCTTGCCGAGGTAGCCGACACCGACGGCCCTCTCGAGGATGGTCTTCTCGGTGGACGCCACCTTGATGTAGTAGTTGGTCCTCTCCGCGAGCTTGTCCAGCATCTTGTGCCACTTGGCGTGCTTATCCTTGGCTAGGTCCCTCCTCACGCCGCCGACTGTAGCCATGGCGTAGTTGCAGCGGTTGCCGCTAACCTCCTCCAGGAGGTCCATCACGATCTCGCGGTCCCTCCACACGTAGTAGAACATGGTGTCGAACCCTATCTCGTGTGCGGCCACCCCCAGCCACAGCAGGTGGCTGTGGATGCGCTCAAGCTCCTGCATGAAGACCCTTATGTGTTTAGCGCGTTCCGGGATCTCGATGCCCCCCACCTCCTCCACCGCGCCGGTGTAGGCAGTCTGGTGGGCGTTGCTGCATATGCCGCAGACACGCTCCGTTATGTACAGGTTCTGGATGTAGTTGCGGCTCTCCATAGCCTTCTCGATGCCCCGGTGGTTGTAGCCTATCCTGGGCTCCACGTCGACGACCACCTCGCCGTCGACGGTGAAGAGGAAGCTCTCCGGCTCCTTGAGCGCGGGGTGCTGGGGCCCAACCGGTATCACGAACTCTCTCTCACTCAACGTCTTTCCCCCACTTCTTTCCGTCAACCCTCTCCCGGATGGTCTGGATGTCCCACTCCTTGCGCAGAGGGTGCACCCCCTCCGGCCAGTCGTACGCCAGTATCAGCCTCTTGGGGTCCGGGTGTCCCTCAGGGAATACGCCCAGCAGATCGTTTACCTCCCTCTCGTAGAGGACGGCGCCGTTCAGGATGTCGACTATGCTCGGGATCTTTGGATCGTCCTTGGTGACAGGGACCTTCAGGCTGAAGCTGAAGCCCTCGTTGCGTAGGTGGTATACTACCTCGTAGTTCTCCCCCATATCAACCCCGGTTATGGTGGTAACGTGTTCGAACCCGTGCTCCTCTTTGAGATACCTGACCACGTCGCGGAACTTGTCCATTTTAACATGCGCGAACGCCCTGAAGGCCCTGGGGACTTTAGTGTTGTAGACGTTATCGTCTCCAAACTCCTTCACAAGGTCTTCAACGATCTTAGTGTGCTCTTCTATAGACATTTTCTTCTCCTCAGTATCCTGCACTCACCAGGAGCTTCACCACGCCGTCTAGGATGGCCTCCGGCTTCGGCGGGCAGCCGGGGATGTACGCGTCGACGGGTATTATCTTGTCGACCCCCTCCATGACGTTGTAGCAGTCTTGGAAGACTCCGCCGCTGATGGCGCACGAGCCCACGGCTACCACGAACTTTGGTTCGGGCATCTGTTCGTATATTCTCTCGAGTCTGTCCCTGATTTTCCTAGGCACGCTTCCCGAGACCACCATCACGTCTGCGTGTCTCGGAGAGCCTTTGAGCAATGCGCCGAATCGTTCAACGTCGAACCTGGGCGTTAGTGCGGCTACTACTTCTATGTCGCAGGCGTTACATGCGCCGGCGTTGAAATGTATGAGCCACGGGGAATGGGTCCTGGCCCATGTAAGTATGCTCATCTTATTGCCTCCACATGGCGGTGAGTGTAACTATTGAGATCAGGCTCACACCGCCATAGAAGAGAGGCAGCAGCATGTTGACGGGCTTCCCGACCGTCGTGGCTAAGACGAAGCCTAGCACGTCAAAAATCATAAAGTAAACCGCGTAGATGAAGAAGTTCTCCACATTCAACCTTACCTTCTTCGGCGGGATGGGTTCTCCACATGCGTATGGCGCGAGCTTACCCTCCGTATCTGGGCTCATCGGCGCCAGCACTTTACCATAGGCGTATATTATGATGCCTACGAGGATTGCTAGACCTACGATTATCGTAAAACCACTTAGACCTACCAGCAAAACTCGGTTCCCTCAACATAGCCTCCAATAGACGCATATAAATATTTACAAAAGATGAGACAGACCTGTTTTTTAGGCTTAGATACATCTTTCCTGTTCCTATATGTGTGGTTTTTATAGGGTTTTTACATTTTTAATGAAGGATTTTCTGTTCTATTAATGAATATGTTCAGTGTTTTATCCGTTTTTACATAGCTATCTTTTTTCCCCGAACCTTTTAAAATGGCTCCGCTAATCATCGATATTTTTATATTTATTGATATGAAAGGTTAGCGATTTACGATCAGGGGAATCATGTGTGGCGTCGACAGCTGTTCAGGTTATTCTCATCGCTGCAACCCTTGTCTTCGCCTTAATGGCCGCTGGATTGAGGGACATACTGTTCGCCGCCCTCAGCTTGGGCGGGATGGCGGTGTGCCTTGGGGGGCTGTACTGGACCCTCTACGCCCCATACGTGGGGCTCTTCCAGATGCTCATCTACGGCGGAGCCGTGGTTGTGCTCTTCGTATCCGTCATAATGTTTGTGAGGAGTGAAGTTGATGAATGAAGATAGAACCATCCTGCTCGCCGGGCTCGTCTTCAGCGCGGTGATCATGGGCGGATTTCTGTACATCCTCGCTGGTGAACCCTTCCCAGGTTCAGACCTGGTTCACAGCGAGATGATCCCAGTAAAGCCGGGATCAAATATCGGCAGCGAGATGAGTGGGTTCCTCTGGGACTTTAGGGGAATGGACCTCATGTTCCAGTCACTCGTCCTATTCACGACAGCAGCCTGCTGTCTAGCACTGCTGAGAGAGGAGAGACGGAAATAAAATGGATGCAACAATCTGGCTAGGCTCTGCTTTCACGCTATTCGCCATAGGGCTATACTGTGTGAGCAGACCAAACATGATACGCATTCTCCTGGGCATCGAGATGATCCTTAATGCCGGGAACTTCGTTTTCATCTACTTCGCTACACAGCATATCACCATGGGGGTCGTTGACCCCGTCGGGCAATCCATCGTTTTCATGTCGATAGTAACCGGTGGCTGCGTCATCGCCGTGGGTTTAGCGCTTATCGTCAACGCCTATAAACACTTCAAGACGGTCGACTCTCGTGAGCTTAGGAGGTTGAGATGGTGATACCCGCTTCAATCTACTATCTGTTCACACCCATGTTAGTCATCTTAGCCGGCATACTCGCGGAACGAGTCGGTTCACCTAAATTAAGAGACATGGTCGCCGTAGCCGTTAGCGCTTTAGGCGTGTTTTTCGTATGGACGCTATACAGCGCCCTCCAGGCTGCCCCTGAAAATATCCTTGTGTTTTCGCTGGGCGGCGGTCCGCCTTTGGGCGCGAGCTTCGAGATAGACATGATGGGGATATTCATGGCCTTCTCGGCGACGATCCTGGGCTTCTTCGCGACAGTGTACAGCTACAACTACATGGAGCACGACACGAGGCTCACTGAGTACTACACTCTGTTATCCGCCCTCGTCGTCGGCATGATAGGGGTGGCCTTCGCGGGCGACTTCTTCACGCTGTTTATCTTCTGGGAGATGATGGGGATTGCCAGCTACGCGCTGGTCAGCTTCAGGAAGAACCTCTGGGGCCCCATCGAGGCCGGGTTCAAGTACATGGTCATGGGCTCGGTGGGCTCCACGGTGCTCTTCTTCGGGATAGCGCTCGTGTACGGGATCACGGGGACATTGAACTTCGCCCAGATATCGACCGTGATACGCGGACAACCCATCAACCTCTGGTACTACCTGATATTCGCGCTGTTCGTCGTAGGCTTCGGGGTTAAAACCGCGATAGTCCCTTTGCACACATGGCTTCCGGACGCCCACCCCGAGGCGCCTAGCCCGATAAGTGCCATGCTGTCAGGGATACTTATAGAGACCGGACTATACGCTCTCACCCGTGTGATTTTCCTCCTGTTCGAGCCCAGCTTCTTCAAGGTCACCGTCTCGGTGTTCGCCGCTCTCACCATGACCCTGGGAAACATCCTGGCTCTGCGGCAGGACGACGTGAAACGCATGCTTGCTTACTCCAGCATAGCCCAGATGGGGTACATGCTCATCGGGGTCTCCACCGGCCTAGCTTATGGTTTGATGGGAACCCTGCTGCACGTCTTTAACCACTCGCTAATGAAGGGGCTGGCCTTCCTCTCCGTAGGCTCCGTCGTCCACGAGACGGGTACACGTGACATCAAAAGGCTGAACGGCGTCGGAAAGTCGATGCCGTTCACGTCCTTGGCTATCATAGTCTCTTTCCTGGGACTTGGCGGCGTCCCAGGCACCAACGGCTTCATCAGCAAGTTCATCCTCTTCAACGCGGCCCTGGGCGCCGACATGCTCCTGCTGGTCATACTCGGCGTCCTCAACAGCGCACTCAGCATGGCCTACTACCTCAGGGTCATCATGGTGCTTCTCTCCGGGGAAGTCGAGGAAGGCCTCACCGCCAAGGAGGCCCCGCTGCTGATGGTGGGTGTGACTCTGGTTATGGCCGTTTTGATTATAGTTCTCGGGCTTTACCCGAGCCCGTTGGTGGGTATAGCGTCCAAATCCGCGGAATCCATTGTTGATAATTTAAGTATGTATATAGGAGTAATTATGTCATGAATCCGCTCGAGGTTATCCTGGAGTACCCTTGGCCTTGGCTTTCATGGATGATCCCCGTCGTCGGGGCCGTGTTGATGCCGGTTCTTGGGAAGATCGACCACAAGCTCAGAGACTATGGCGCAGTTTTCTTCGCTGCGCTGGCTTCCATATCAGCCGCGTCCATGATACCGTCGCTGATGTCCGGCCACACTCATGGTGACATCAAATTGTTGACTTGGTTCACTTTCCCCGGCGGGGCTCCCCTCGAGATAGGCGTGCTGGTGGACCCGCTGAGCATAATCATCTGCAACGTGGTGGCTTTCATCAGCTTCCTCATAGTGGTCTACTCCGTCGGTTACATGCACGGGGACCCCAACCTGGATAGGTTCTGGTTCTTCTTCCTGTTCTTCGTGGGAAACATGCTGCTGCTGGTGCTCTCCAACAACCTCCTACAGACCCTCATAGGCTGGGAGGGGGTGGGGCTCTGCAGCTACGGGTTAATCGGCTACTATTACCGCGACGCCAAGGAGCGTTGGCTCGGCGGGCCTCCGCCCACCAAGATGTTCCCGCCCAGCCACTGCGGCATGAAGGCGTTCGTGGTGACTGGCATAGGCGACGTCTTCATCATCGCCTCGATATTCATAATCTACCATTTCGCCGGGACCCTCAACTACCATGAGCTCATCAACACGGCGCCTGAGTGGCTCGCACACATGGGGGCTGTGAAGGGCCTCATCCCCTTGACGGCCCTATTCTTCCTCGGTGGCCCCATAGGTAAGTCGGCCCAGTTCCCGCTCCACGAGTGGCTGCCTGAGGCCATGGCGGGCCCCACCTCGGTTTCGGCGCTAATCCACGCCGCCACCATGGTCAAGGCGGGCGTCTACTTGGTCGCCCGGATGAGCCCCGTGTTCTACATAGGCACATACGTGCTGCACCTGCCCGAGGCCAAGATATACTTCACGGCCATCGCGCTGGTGGGTGCGTTCACGTGCTTCCTGGCCGCGAGCCAGGCTCTGGTCTCGGTGGAGCTGAAGAAGATACTGGCTTACTCCACGGTCAGCCAGATAGGCTACATGATGCTGGGCCTAGGCCTCAGCGGGTTCAGCGAGGAGGCCTACATAGCCGGCCTCACCGCCGGCGTGTTCCACCTGGCTAGCCACGCCCTCTTCAAGGGGGCGCTGTTCCTGTGCGCGGGCTCGGTGATCCACGCCGTGGAGAGCATATACACGTTCAACATGGGCGGGCTGAAGAAGCACATGCCCAAGACCTACCTGTTGATGGGTCTTGCGACCCTCAGCCTCTCCGGCATCCCGCCGTTCAGCGGGTTCTGGAGCAAGGACGCCGTCTTCCTGTCGGCGCTCGTGGCGGGCACACCCCTCGCGATGCTGCTGCTGGCGGTGGGCGTCGTAAGCGCGGCCATGACCTTCTCGTACAGCATCAGATACATAAGCAGGACCTTCCTCCACGAGGAGAGCGCGTTCATCCACGAGCTTGAGCACCACGGCCACCACCTGCACGAGGCCCCGGCCATAATGTGGGCACCCATCGCGGTG
>Ga0180433_10006983_pt1 | contig 14588 bp, 10 predicted proteins | sample SS_ome_8_FD_132980 | JGI IMG/M metagenome (GOLD analysis project Ga0180433, IMG submission 132980) | Hypersaline lake sediment archaeal communities from the Salton Sea, California, USA - SS_1_D_1 metaG | ecosystem: Environmental > Aquatic > Non-marine Saline and Alkaline > Hypersaline >... | reverse complement strand
CGATAGTCATAATAGAACCGGCTATGATAAAATCCTTCCGCTCTGGCCTGCAAACCAAAAAAATTATGATCGGCATTCACAAAGTTTGTTGATGAACTGTCAATGATACTACCTTTTCCACCGAATAAACCGCCTTCAACCATATATTTCCATTCTTCCTGCTTATAAGTAATAAAATTCCAGTTTCTGTTAACCATCCGGAATTTAAAAGCATTCATCCTGTACTCCTCATAATCGCGGCTTATATCTGTGCGCAATTCTTCCCGTCGGGGTCCTGCTTCATATACGATACCTGTATTCATCTCATTTTTTCTAAAAATAACCATTCCCGTACTGTCATTTTTTTCATTTGCATCAGAATAAACCGGCAGAAAAATCAAAGCAAGTCCAATAAAAAGAAAAATAAATGATATAATAATGTCTTTCATGCTCTTTTTTATTTAATACCAAAATAAATAAACCATACAAAATCTCAAATTTAGATTAATAAAAATTAACCTTTCGTAAATCCCGGGAAAAAATATAAATTACCTTTTTCAATAACGTATTAATAAAATATTATTACCTAAAAACAAACTATTAACTATCTGTGATATAATTAATTACATAGAATAAAAATAAAACCTTCTCATGAAAGGGGAAATAAAAATGTTATGAATAAAAAAAATGTAAGAATATAAAAATTTGTATATCAAAGCGTTGATTTAACATTTTATTAATTATTTTTGAAATTGAGATAACAAAATATACTAATCGTATCAGACTCAAAATAAAAATGTAAAATAAATACATTTTCAGGACAGATATTATTTTTTAAGTGTACAACTAACTATTTTGGGGAGATAAAATCCTTTGGCTACTTTTACATTGTAATTTATAATTTAAAATCATGTCAGTACAAAGTGAAATAAAAAAGGTAACGACCCATCGCTTATCAGAGATGAAGCTGCGGGGTGAAAAGATAGCGATGCTTACTGCATACGATTTCAGTATGGCATCCCTGCTTGATGAAGCGGGAATAGATATCGTTCTGGTAGGTGATTCCGCCTCAAATGTTATGGCGGGCAACGATACCACTCTTCCCATTACACTTGACCAGATGATTTATCACGGAGCATCTGTAGTGAAAGGAGTCAAGCGGGCACTTGTTATCGTTGACCTTCCCTTTGGCACTTATCAGGGTAATTCCAGGGAAGCTTTAATCTCGGCAATAAGAATTATGAAAGAAACTGCTGCCGATGCAGTTAAACTGGAAGGGGGATTTGAAATAATAGAATCTGTTAACAGGATTCTGTCGGCCGGTATACCTGTTATGGGACATCTGGGACTCATGCCCCAGTCTATTCATAAATACGGCACCTATACAGTCAGAGCCAAAGACGACAGTGAGGCGAATAAACTTGTCAGCGATGCCAAACTGCTTGAAGAAGCAGGCTGCTTTTCTATTGTTTTGGAAAAGATACCTGCAACTCTCGGTAAAAAAGTTGCCACTGAACTTAAAATACCGGTCATAGGAATAGGTGCAGGTCCTGACGTAGACGGACAAGTACTGGTAATTCATGACATGCTGGGAATCACCCAACAATTTTCCCCCCGTTTTCTCAGGCGCTACCATAACATTGCCGCCGAAATTAAAGGGGCTGTCAGCAATTACATAAATGATGTTAAATCAGTGGACTTCCCTAATGAGAAAGAACAATACTGATAGCATACGTTACCGTATCCCTGATAGTAAAATGAACGAATGTCTGCCCTTAAAGTGCGGAACTATATTATACCCGCCGGCAGACTTTCTGAAAACAGGCTCCCGGGTTGCCAAACACTCCTAAAATATTAAATAACGTGCAGATAATTTACGAAGACAATCATATCATTGCTGTTAATAAAGCCTGTGGAGAGCTGGTTCAGTCTGATATAACAGATGAGAGAACCATTGTTGACGATATAAAAGATTATCTGAAAATAAAATATAACAAACCTGGCAATGTCTTTCTGGGTTTACCCCACCGCCTTGACCGGCCCACAAGCGGAGTAGTAATGCTGGCAAAAACCGGCAAGGCTCTTGAACGCTTAAATAAAATGTTCTCAAAAAGAGGACAAATAAAAAAAACATATTGGGCTGTTGTTAATAAACGTCCCCCGAAATATTCCGACACAATGGAGCATTTCCTGAAAAAAAACAAGATAAAAAATAAAAGCTATGCTAATCAAAAACCTGTTTACGGAGCAAAATATGCACGTCTCTCTTACCGTCATGTTGCCAGCATGGATAAATACCATCTTCTTGAGATAGATCTTTTTACAGGGCGGCATCACCAGATACGGGTACAACTCGGAACACTTAATATGCGAATAAAAGGCGACATCAAATATGGGTTTCCACGGACCAACAAGAACAAAGGAATACATCTGCATGCCAGGAAACTGGAATTTGTTCATCCGGTTAAAAAAAATCAAGTGACCATAATTGCAGATCCCCCAAATGACCCTGTCTGGAATGAATTTCTTAAAATGTTCATAAATAACCGGTTCAGTCCTGTAACTCCCGTTTAAATAATTCCGGGTTAATCCGGCAGATTCTGCAAAAAATAACCGGGTAAGTCCGTTTTCCCCTCTAAATAAATTAACATACGAGAAAAACCTTTTCTACGTTTATATAATTTAAAACCTGATAAACAAAAGGCATTGGATTTATTGATATCAGTTGAAAAATCAAGGGTCTGATTTAGAAATTCACGTTGATATGTTAATAAAAAATTTTCAGTAACAGGAAAAATAACGGATAAGAAAGTATTTTTATACAGAATTTTTGAGAAAACTAATTTGATGAAACGCAACACGACTTGCATAACTTTTATACTAATTGCAATAGCTGCTTTTGCCCAGCAAAGCAGAATCAATTATATAAATAAATATCAACTTCTTGCCATAGAAGAAATGGCAAGAAGCGGAATTCCTGCCAGTATTAAAATGGCCCAGGCATGTCTTGAATCAGGTAATGGTAATAGTGAACTTGCCATTAAATCAAATAATCATTTTGGGATTAAATGTAAAAGTAACTGGCGGGGACAAAAGGTATATTATGATGATGACCGTAAAAATGAATGTTTCAGAAAATATAAGTCGGTCGAGGATTCTTACATTGACCACACAAATTTTTTAATGTCAAATGAACGTTATGCGTTTCTTTTTCAGCTTTCTCACGATGACTATAAAGGATGGGCAAGAGGATTGAAAAGAGCCGGTTATGCAACTGCACGACATTATGACAGGAGTCTGATTGAAATTATTGAAAAATATAAACTATACCGCCTCGACAACAAAGAAACATACAGGTCTCTGACTGCTTACGAACAAAAACAAATAGTTAATCCGGGAATTTCCAATCATATAAATATAAATCCTTTTAAAGCACATAAAATAGTTACTATCAATGGCCTTGATGCAGTTATTGCACGGAAAGGGGACACATATGAAATATTAGCCCAGGAACTGGGGATCAAGGCATGGGAAATATATAAATATAATGACATTGCGGAAGGCCATATACCAAGAGCCAATGAAGTTATCTATATCGAATCAAAGAGAAGGAGGGCAGCCCGTGTGCACTTAAGACATAAGGTCGAAAAGGGAGAAACCATGCATTATATTTCCCAGTTATACGGCATCAGGTTAAGACCCCTATACAGGAGGAACCGTATGGACTGGGGACAGGAACCTCATGCAGGACAGATGCTATATCTACGCAAAAGAAAACCCGGGAATTGATAGATTTTCTTATATTTATTGTTTTTAGCTGTCGTAAACAAATTAACATATAGAATAATTAGTGTTAGTCCATAAAGTCAGGAGTCTGATTTATCCTCTAAGGCAAATTGGCACATATTTTTTTTATAAATAGCGTCAGCGAAAATGAATAAAACAGTAAAAATACTATTAAAAATTATCAAAACCTTCTTCCTGTCACTGTTTGCTTTAATTATCACTTACATGTTTTTCGCTGTGTTGTTTTCGATACTGCCAACACATCCCCCTGAAAGGTCTTGCATACCGGTGAAAAATATATATATAACAAGTAATGGAGTTCATCTTGATATTATTATTCCTGTCGGGGACATAAAAAAAGATCTCTTAAAAAAACTGGATATTCTTCCCGGAACGGAATATGTCTCGTTCGGATGGGGCGACAAGGAATTTTATATTAAAACACCTGCATGGTCCGATCTGACCTTTCCGGTTGCCTTTAGGGCATTATTTCTTAAAAGTAATACAGCAGTGCATGTTACCTGCTATTTTCAGACTTATGACTTCTGGAAAAAGATCAATTTGTGCCAGGAGCAACTCAATACATTGAACGATTATATCGAAAATTCATTTAAAAAAACCAACGACGGCGATCTAAGCAAATTATCATTTCCCGGATATACGGAATATGATAGTTTTTATAATTCACATAGAAGTTTTTCCATTTTCAGGACATGCAATGTATGGACAAATAATGCTCTCAAAGAAATTGGAATAAAAACATCGGTGTGGTCACCTTTTACTTTTGGGGTTTTATGTCATCTAAAAGACGGAAAGGATGTCAACTTTTTAAAAAAATTTCAAAAAGACGGAATCTAATAAAATCAATTTCTTCCTGATTCCTGTAATTCAAGAATGTAATCTTCTACTTCGCGCATAGTAAAGCCATAAACTCTTCGTATCCTTCCCAGCCTCTCATTATTGGGTACACCGGTAGGAATATTTAATTTTTCCTTCAGTTTCTCAGCAGAAATATTATAAGTAGCAGCGAGTTCACCAATAGTATGATAACCTTTTATATCCAGTATACGATCTTCCTCATGTTCCTCATGACTCTCATATTCCTTTATATCATCCGGTTTATCCTCTGTTACCTGTTCTGTTTCCGGCACCTCATCCATAACCACTTCCTCTTTCTCTTCCGTTATAACGGATTCAAAAGTTTCTTGTGGTGATGAATATTCATTACCTGCCCCCGTGGAAACCCGTCCGTAGCCTTCACCCTGGCGGCGAATAGGTTCGCCTGTTTCAGGCTTCAGGAAAAAAGGAGTTATTGCAAAAAGAATACTTATAAAAATAACAGCAGCAATAGTAATATATCTGACCTTTTTGCCGGGTATTAACCTTCTTACAAGACAAACAATAAGTTTCCAGTGAAATATAATATGCAATACAAGCAGAATAACTAAAAAGATGCCTAATAGCATATGAATAAAACCCCATTCATGACGGTCCATTCCCCACCATGTCAGGTCTATATTTCTGCCATATTTTTCCCATCGCTCCGAGCCGGGAATAAGAATATAACGCATTATGAAACCGATAACAGCTAATGCAACCATCACCACAAACATTATTATATCTATTGTAATATTTAGTTTATTACGTGTTACCGGTTTCATAATAATTAATTCTTTAATATTTTAAGTAACCTCTTGTGTGGTATGATTAATAAATTCTTGAATATCAGCTCAAGCCTTATCAAATTATATTTTATGGTTTTTCATTATGATGCTGACAATCACTTATTTTAATTTAAATCACACAATGAATTTAAAGTATTCAAATTTTAACTACACTTTATTTTACCCGACGCATTCTCCGCTGCTTTCAATAAAGGATAGCCGGCAGGTGAGGCGGTAAGTAAGGGATGTGTGCCAATCTGTGCAGTAAGCAGGGAGTTAAGTGTCATTTTATTTTGAACTATAATTCCGATAGTATTTGTAAGTTCACCTGCTGAAAGGCCTCCATAAACTGCTCCGCCCAGAATTACTCCGGACTCTTTACCCACTATTAACTTAACATACTGTTTGTGAGTATCTTTTAAGGTTCCAGGGTGACGATCAATACCTTCGAATGTGCCGGTAACAAATTCAAAACTCTCATTTTTCGCTTGCTTTTCTGTAATACCGGCAACACCGAAGCCGGTATTCCCTATAGCTGTAGAAAATATGGAAATAGTACCCATAAAGGTTTTAATCGCCGACAATTTAAATAAGTTCATTCCTGCAATACGTGCCTCTGCACAGGCGGTAGATGCAAGCATAACAGGTGAAGGTTTACGTGTAACAAAATCCCTGTTTTCAGCGCAATCCCCCACAGCGAAAATATCTGAGTCCGGTGTCCGCATATACTCATCTACTTTAATGAATCCATTGTCACTGACTAATAATCCGGCCTCCCTAGCAAGGGCGGAATTTGGTTTATATCCCATAGACAGTATTACAGCATCGGCATCTATAACATCTCCATTTTCGAGCTTAACGCCTTCAGCCTTACCGTTCCCGACAATTTCAGTAACGCTTGATGAAGTTAAAATCTTAACTCCGCGTTCTTTTAAAAGATCTCTTGCCCGTTCTGAAATATCCTCATCAAATGCCAGTCCCAGAATAAGCGGTAGCTTTTCAATCAGTGTAACATCTTTACCTGTCTTATTTAATTCATCTGAAATCTCAACTCCGATAAATCCTGCACCTATAGTGACAATCTTTTTAGCACCATCCAATTTTTTATGCATCACATCTATATATGACTTATCCTTAGGTACCGTAAAAACATTATCAAAATCAGATCCCTTTAACCATGATGCTTTCGCAGGAGTGGAACCGGTACCAATCACCAGCTTGTCGTAAGTAATCACTTTACCGGAACTGAAAAGGACAGTCTTTTCGTTAAGGTTAATTTCTTTTGCCTCATCCACTATCATTTCGATATCATTCGACTTAAACATTGCCTCAGCAGGAAGAATGTCATTATCTGAATGGCTAACTGATCCGAAAATGTATGGTATACCACATGGAATAAGAGTTTTGGGGAGCAAGGTTGCAACGACAAACTTTTTATCAGGATAAACCCTTTTCCCGGTTAAGGCAGCTACAAGTCCCGCAGCACTACTTCCTAACACCAAAACATCTGTAAATGATTTTTTGTTATTCATTCTTTCAAAATTTAATAATTGTTTGTAAATAAATTAATTAAACATCAGAGAACGCAAATAAAAGGTGGGTTCTCCAATATTACTTTTTAATCATATTCTCTACTCTAATCTTTTATCAAAAAGAATTTTCTCTTTAATTATTGGAATATTTATTAAAAATGTTGAAAATAAAAAATATATCATAAAAGTATAGAACAAATGATTAATTATTTATGTATTTTATCATTATTTTAATGATATTTTTCACTAATATCAGGATTACCTTTTCATTTAATATTTCTTATTATTTTCACATTTCAAAAAAACAAATTCACAAAATCGCGGATCATTATTACAAACCGGTAATTATAATTTTTATTTTTACACCAAAAAATTTTTATATGCAAAACAGCTATAAAAGCCAGTCACTTTTTACCAGTTGTAAAAATAAGTAAATGACCCGTTTAACAGGAATAATAAATAAATACAGCATATTCTTTATTTTGCTTTTTCCCCTGTTCTATTATTTTACAGGCATCTATTTCCGTCTTATTCTTGAAGATCCGTCATTGCGTTCCATCGATCCCGATTACGTATATTTTATGTCAGGATTGAATATTTCAGAGGGTTATTTCAAAGTAAAGCATATCGATCATCCCGGTTCCCCGTTACAATACCTTATGGCCATAGTATTCAGAACAATCTGGCTCTTCAGAAAAAATCCCGCAGGTTTTACAGAGGATATTTTAAGCTACTCCGACCTTTATCTTGCTATTGTAAACCTTACAATTACAGCAATTATAGCAGTCTCCCTTTTTGTAGCAGGCAAATATGTTTACAAAAAATCAGGATCAGTATTTTATGGAATGCTGATCCAAACGCTCCCGTTTATTTCCGTTATACTTTATGAAATAATCGGAAGGATTATTCCCGAACTTTTAATGCCATTGCCTATGCTGGCACTTTCAACTTTTCTCATCGGATACATTAGCGACAAAAAAGAAAAATTCAGTAATACTGATCTACTGCTTCTGGCTTTGATTATGGCTTTCGGATTGTCGCTGAAACTTACGCTTATTTCATTATGGATTATCCCTTTGATAATTGTAAGATCCTTGTGGAAAAAGTTTTTTGTGCTGGTGACGGGAATTCTTTTCTTTTTAATGATTTCCATTCCGGTAACGTTACAATTAGAAAGGTTCTGGCAGTGGACAAAAGACCTCTTCTGGCACAGCGGTCAGTATGGCAGCGGCGAGGAAACCATTGTGGATTTAAACAATCTAAAAGAAAACTTCACACAAATTCTACAGATACAAAAACACTTTACATACCTTACAATTGCCCTTATCCTGCTGATCCCGCCGGCAATCATACGTTTTAAAAAACAAAAGTTATCCAATGGAAACAAAATTATTTCTGTTTCTTTTGCGGTTGTGGCGACTATTCTGATACAAATTGTTATTTCCGGAAAGCATTATGCCCCGCGGTATTTTTTACCTGCCCTGATGCTCCTTCCGGTAATAATCTTTCTTCTGGCAGAAATACTGAAATCATTTTATCCTTCGAAAATTATGAAGGTAATTGTTATGGCAGGTATTGCTTTTTTCCTTGTGTGGAACATTAAACAACAACCGGGTGTTATAAACTATACTTCAGAGGCTTTTGATAAACAGATAGCAGCAAGGAAACAGACACGTAATATTGCGGAAACATTCGAACAACGGGGTATAAAAATAATTGTTTCACAAGATTACGGCTGTCCTTTCCCCGAATATGCACTCCATTTCAGCACCGTCTGGTCGGCTGCTGCTTTGCGGGACAAATATGTTGAAAAACTAGCGGAACTATACCCCAATACATACCAGTATACCACATGGGATGGAAAATTCATCTATTGGGATACTCCTTTTAATCCTGAAAAAATAATTGAGGATAACATTCCCGTTTATCTTTACCTTGAAAAAAACACAAATGAATTATACGAAAAGACTATCGATAAATTAAAAGAAATTACAGAAAAGACTTTTTCAGTTCAAAAAAAGTTGCTGTTTGAAAATCACGTTAACGGTGAAGGATTGTTGCAGCTCATTTTTACTGACCAGTAAACAACTGAGAAAAAGCCGGAAAAACAAATACCTTAAGTATAGTGAAGAAGTTCAATTTATACGGATTTATTACATTGTGCGGAATTCTTTTTCTGATTATCCTGTACAAAGTTTTAAATGTACCGGTGACTACCGACGAAGTGCCGACTGTATTCTTTTATTCCAAATTCAGTTTATGGGAAATTATGATGTATCCTGACAACTGGCCTAACAACCATATCCTTAATACTTTGCTTGCCAAATGCTGCATCATGATTTTTGGTAAAGAACAGTGGGCTATCAGACTACCTAACTTATTGATTTTTATTCTTTTTAGTTTTGGCGTTTACCGGATTTTAAAACTTATACTGAAACAAGATTCGCCTTTTTTTCTGCCCGGCGCTTTACTTTTTGTGAATCCATATTTGCTCGACTTTTTCGGACTGTGCAGGGGATATGGTTTATCCACCACATTTGTAACTATTGCAACCGGATTATTAATAGCAGGCTATATTAAAAAAAATCCAAAATATATCTGGTTCGCTTTATTTACTTCTATTTTTGCATCTTATGCCAATTTTACCACTCTGGTATTTTGGGTGGCAGTAATAATTATGGCTTGGTTTTACTTTTTTATTGAAAACAAAGGCCGGCTGAAAAAACTGATAAAGCCCTCTTTAATTATTGTATTTATTTCCATCGGTTACCTGGCCCTGATAACAGTACCCGTTCACAAGCTACAGAGCACTGATCAATTCAGATACTGGAGTTCGGAAGGTTTTTATAAGGATACGATACTTTCATTGATTCATGAGTGGCAATACAATTCAGAAATACTTTCAAAAATCAACATCACTATTTTTGCATGCATTATATTGATAATAATTCTTTCAGGCATCTTTATACTGTTATTAAGTTTTAGAAAGGAAAAATTTTCAGTAAAAGGTTTTTACAATCCACTTTTTATTGCAACTGTTATGCTTTTGCTCCCGGCAATAATCAATATTTTTCAGACCATAATATTGGGTACTCCCAATTTAAAAGGAAGGACAGCCCTCTTCTTTTACCCTTTATTTGCAACATTTGTTGTTGCTATCATTAATAAGATTTCCAAATTAACAAAACAAAAGATAAACAAAACTTTAGCCATTTTTATGGGGATAATTTTCATGATAAATTTACTGCACAGGATTAATCTGAACAGTGTAAGAGAATGGAGTTACGATCAAAATACCCTGGAAGTAGTGTACTGTCTGAAAGAAAAATACAAAGGTGATCCCATTTCGCTAAAAACAAACTGGATTTTTCATCCGTCATTTTATTTTTATTACGATGCGGGGAAGATTCCATGGATCGACCTGCAACCATACGATTATAATCTCGATGTTAACACTCTTTCCGAATATTACTATATTTTTGCCGAAGATTATAAAATCCTGGAGCCCCGTTTTGAAGTGGTTTATAAATTCGCCTCTGACAGATGGCTCATGAAACAAAAAAAATTTTAAAAATATTAACTGTGAAACGAACATGATTGTAAAATCACATAAGAGTATGATTGAAACATATGCGGGTCCATGAAAATAATTAACTCTAATCATATGAAATTTATATTACATAAAAAACATATCCCATATCTTATTATTACTGTCTTTAGCCTGCTGTTCTTTTTTATGGGTATTGCCAACCACTATTTTTTCCGGACAGTAACATACGATTACGGGAATTACAACTTTGCATTCTGGGATTATTCGCATTTCAGAATCAGTTCGATTCCCACTTATCCCGGCAACTTTTTGCAGGATCACTTCTCATTTACTCTTATGTATTTCACTCCGGTTTACTGGCTGATCAACTGGCTTACAGGAACATACACCCTGATAATTATTCAGTATAGCCTAATTACGATTGCGGCCTGGTTTACATGGAAATTTATAATGCTTAAAACGGATAATTTCTGGCTCGGCGCCGGAGTGCTTGTTTATTACTTTGTTTTACTCGGCAGATTTACCAGCTTTTCGTGCGATGTGAATATAGCTGTAATATCATCATGTTTTGTACCTGTTTTCCTCTATTCATTCGAAAGGGAAAAATACCTTGCCGCATTTGCAATTTTGATTCTTTCACTTTTTTCAAGGGAGAACATGCCACTTTGGTTCATTTCTATATTTATCGTTTTAATTATCCGGCACCACAAAGACAAACGGGCAGTATTACTAAGTGTAGCTGGCATTGCTGTCTCACTTATATATTTTATCCTCCTTTTTAAAATATTCATTCCCTCGGTAGAAACCGACGAAAATCAGTATACTCTTTTCAATTATTCAGCACTAGGAGCTGATCCGGGTGAGGCATTCATGTTTATGATAAAAAATCCGATAGAAACAATAAAACTTTTTTTCGTTAATCACCTGGATGATCCGGCCCTTGATGGTGTGAAGGCAGAATTTTATATAGTCTACCTGGTTTCAGGCGGTATTGTTTTACTGCTCCGGCCTCAATATTTGATCTGGTTTATTCCGGTAGTTGCCCATAAGGTGCTGAACGATCACTTCGTCCGATGGGGGATTTCCACATACTATTCCATAGAAGTAGTAACATTGCTTCCTTTGGCGGTTTTTCTGACACTTTCATCCCTTAAAAGCAGAATACTTCAAAACGGTCTTACTCTGATCATTATTATAGCCACCATTTCAATGACATTATACAAGCTTGAAAGTAAAAATGTTGAGATTCCATGGACCATGAATCCGGCAAAAGAGAAATTTTATACTAAAGAATTTTATCAGTCGCCTTTAAAAGTCAGGAAAACACACAAAATACTAAACAGCATTCCCCAGGACGCAATAGTTAGTGCTTCTGACCACCTCCTTCCTCACCTTGCACAACGACAATTTATTTATCTTTTCCCTGATGTTAAAGATGCAGAATATATTGTTTTTTCGGTTTTCGACAACTATTTCATGTATTCACACATGAAAAATGAAAAACAACGAAATAAATATTTAAGCAGCCCTGACTGGGAAATTATTGCAAAAGAATTTCCTGTTTTTCTGTTAAAAAAGAAAAAAATATCAATGCCAAATGAAAATAAAAATGTCAATACACCGGCAATTCGTACAGATACCATATATTGCAATTATGAAAATGTTGATTCTGTTAACAACCTGGTATATTTTAATGACAGCACACCGGCTGTTCATGCAAAAAAAATCGTTTCAGATGTAACAAGAAGCGGCAGCGCCGGTTTGTTGCTTGATCCACAAAACCCCTATGGCACGACAGTTAAATTTGAAGACGCCGAACAACTGGAATATATTTATGCAACTGTCTGGTATCGGAGTACCGCTGACCATGCCAATATTGTAGTAAGCTGTGGTCCCCAATTTCATTATTTAAACAATATACCTGAAAATGAAACTTCGGACGGCTGGAAAAGACTGGAACTGGGATTTTGGGTTCCCCGCCATCTCGATTTAAATAACCTGTCATTATATTTATGGAACAGTGGAAATGAACCTGTTTATTTTGACGATTTTCAAATCGTTAAACGTTATAAAAACTGAGTAAAATATCAGTAACTTTTCATTTTAACGGTAAGTTTTTCCATTAGTAAATGTTTACGGTCATTATTCCAGATGTAAACCAGCAATCTCGATGAGGCGGGAATATTAGCGGGCATTTTAACATTTAACTGTATATTCTCCCATCCGGCTGCGGGAGAGACTAGATTTACTTTTTCATACCTCATACTTTTACCGTCGTTTTCGGCAGAAAAAACCAGCATTACATCGTCGGATTTTAATGGCTCAAGTGCCTTATAATGAAGATTAACATCTATTTCAAGTATTTCATACCGTTTTAAGACACCGGGTGACAAAGTGATGGTCGGACTGTATTGCTGACTGCTGTCGATTTCCCAAACCTTATAACCGTCAACCTCCCGTACCAGTTCATCTGAATAATCTTCAAAACTTAAAGTCCTTTCGTAGTAATCGGTGATTTTCACAGAATCGTTTTTATTGACCGATTTTTTGAAAATCTGCACACTGTAGTCGTAACCTCCCAGTACTGTTACTTTTTGAAGCGGATAAAATGCTTTTATCTTTTTCAGAAAGGGATCATTTTCCAGGCTTTTTAACTGAACGTTTCCTTCATTCGGACCGAAATGGGCATCCCAAACCAGCAGATCACCCCATCCCATGCTGTTGGAAGGCTGCTGTCTATCGGCAACAAACCAGTTACATTCTTCTATATTATATGGGTCCAGTTTCAGATAATGAATCACCAACGGATTAAAATAATAAACTTTCTTTTGTGGTTCATTAAAACGGATAAAATCGGCACTCTTTTTAATCAGTTGTTCTGTATGACCAGCTTTTAGCATCAAATTATGCCTCGTGAAAAATAAAATAATCTGTAACAGAGCCAAAATAAAAAAAACAGAGTAAGTAACCTTACTTCCTTTTATTTTCCGGGAAATGAATTCATAAACTTTCATGCCTGTTAATGCCGTCAGGGGAATTATTCCGCCCATTACCCTTGTTAAACCCAGTGATCCGCCGGTTCCTTTCCACCACACATAACTGTGGGCGGCAAAATATGTAACCCAGCTTCCTGCAATTACAATAAACAAGATAGTATTCCGGCTCCGCAAAGAAAACTTTTTCATAATTTCTATTAACCAGCAAATCAATCCGCCAACAATTAAAATCAGCAATGGGATTCCAAAAATATCAGGACTGTCATTTACAAAATGAAACAAGTTGCCTTTTCCGTAAATGCTTTCTCCGAGTGAATAAGGAAGTTTGTGTATAAGCCATAAGATATCTCCGTAAACGAAAAAACCTGTAATGGAATAAAAAACTATGCCGGATAAAAGGAAAGGTATGGAACGGTAAGAACGGCTTAAAAATAAAGCGACTGCAAAAACAGGCAGTATTACAATTCCTTCGCTCCTGACCAGAGGAAGAAATGATAAAACCACAGCAGCAAATATATATTTCTCCCGGATAAATAAATAAACAGCAACCAGCAGGACAAAACTGAAAAGAATCTCTGTAAGGCAACTTACCGAAAGCAGAAAATATACCGGGGCAAAGGCTGTTAAAATCACAATAAATATAGAACTGCCCGGAAATAAACGGCCGGCAATTTTAGCAGAGAATAAAAGAGTTAAAACAGAGATTACCAGATTGAATGCTTTTGCAATATGATATCCCAACTGTGCAAACGGAGCCGAAAGGGTTGTGTAAACCGGCTTTCCCCAGAGATCTAAAAATAATTCGGGATATTTGAATGAAAACCGTGAAATCTGGTAATGAACAATATTGTCAGCACCGCCATAACCATAAGCACTTTCGCTGAATAAAAGCCGGAAAACCTGAAGAAGAATGAGAGCAGAAAAAAAACTATAATAAATATGTTTTTCCGAAAGTTTGCCCATACCATTTACTTATGAAAAATATTATACTTTAAAACGCACCAAAGCGCCCTGAAACCGTCACGCCAGTTAATTTTCTTACCCTCCCGGTAAGTCCGGCCATAATAAGAAATACCTATTT
>Ga0180433_10006981_pt1 | contig 14588 bp, 13 predicted proteins | sample SS_ome_8_FD_132980 | JGI IMG/M metagenome (GOLD analysis project Ga0180433, IMG submission 132980) | Hypersaline lake sediment archaeal communities from the Salton Sea, California, USA - SS_1_D_1 metaG | ecosystem: Environmental > Aquatic > Non-marine Saline and Alkaline > Hypersaline >... | reverse complement strand
GTATTTTTGTATTCCAAAGCTTTACGGAAAGCTCATGGTCTTTACCTATTTTTTTTCCAATTTTTCTCAGATTTGTAACAGTTATACCAAGATTTCTTTCATGAACGATTCCAAAACGCTTCATTCCTTCTACGCTTTCTGGTTTCTCCATCTCATGTAATTTTTCCATTACTTCATCAAATTTCATTCTAAGGATTGTATGAAAAACATTTAATTAAATCTTTATAGAGAAAATATATGCATATTTTTTGTATGATCGAATTATTGCTACAAACATTTTTTCCTTTTATAATATCTGCATTTGTAGTAATACTCATCACAGTAATTGCTGAAAGATATGGTACGAAGGTAGGGGGCATACTCGGTACAATACCTTCAACGATTATAATTGCTTTTATTTTTATATCTCTAAATAAGGGGGTAATTTTTGCAAGTAAATCAGCCTCAGTTGTACCTGCTGAAATGGCAATAAATTTAATTTTTCTGTTAGTTATTTCTTGTTTAGCATATAGATCTCTTTCTTTTGCATTGGTGACATCGCTTAGCTTGTGGTCAATTCTTTCAGCATCACTTTATTTTATTGGAGTTGAAAATATTTTCATTTCAATTGTTTTGTATGTAATTTCTCTTGTTTTTAGTTTTACTTTTCTTGAGAAAATCAAAAAAATTGAATCTTATAAAAAAGTAAAAGTTAATTATACAAAAAAGAAAATCATTTTTAGAGGTTTTTTTGCAGGAATAATTATTGCAATAGCAGTTTTTTTATCAAATATTGATCCTATGATTTCTGGTATTTTTTCTATATTTCCTGCGATTTTTTTATCAACGATGATAATAACTTATTTAGAGCATGGGCCTGGTTTTACAGCAGGTATGGCAAAATCCATGATTTTTGGAAGTCAAACTGTTATGAGTTACATTATTGCAGTGCACTTTCTTTATCCTACCTTAGGAATTTTTATTGGAACAATTTATTCTTTTTTAATTTCCTTAGTTGTCGCTATGTTTCTTTTAAAATTTAGGGAAAAAATAGCATAGTATTATAGCTTAAGTTAGTTGAATAAACTATAATAAAAATCCTCATTATATTATATGTTGGCGAATGTAAATTTATTAGAGAATATACTAATATAATTTTTTAACTTCGTTTATTACGCTATTGTAAACATTTTCATTTGTAAATTCTTCAAGATGCCCTGGAACCTTTACAATAGGTATATCATTTTCCTCTAAATTTTTGATAGCGGGCAATGTTTTTTCCTTGAATTCGTTTAATCTTGATTTTATTTTTTCTTCTGTGTCATCGGATCTTTGAATGACTTCTGTACCACATTCTTTACAATATTTACCATCTTTTGGTGGCTTAAACTCAAGATGATATACTTTTTTGCATTTTGGACATATCCTTCTTTTTACTGTCCTTTTGATTATTTTTTCATCTGAGTTTTCTACCAATACTACAAAATCAATTTTAAAATTTTTTTCTTCCATCAATTCCAAAAGAAACTCAGCTTGTTTTTTAGTACGTGGATATCCATCCAAAACTTGATTTTTAAAATTTCTTTTTTTAAAAAATGATTTGAACAAATCATTTGTTATATAATCTGGTACAAATAGGCCTTTATCAACAAAATATTTTGCTTTTAAGCCAAGTATTATATCTTTATCTTCCGTACCAATTTTTCTACCAATTTTTCCATCAGAAATAAAACAATTTTTTTCTTCATCATAAAATTCATCTAAACTTTCTTTATAGTCGAATTCATTAAATCTACCAAGATAGTTTCTAAAAATTTCTCCTGTAGATAGCTGTTCTAAATTGAATTCTTCTAAAAGCACATCTATTCTTGGTTGTTTCCCGGCACCACTTTTTCCTGTCACTATAATATTTGTAATGTTTTTCGGATCTATTTTTGACATAAGGCTAGGTTAATTCTGAAACTCTTATATAAAAACTCTTACAAAAATAGTTAAATCAGTCAAAATAGTCTGTTACAAAAATCCTCATTATATTATATGTTGGCGAATAGCTTAATTCTCTTTTAAATAATCCCAATTTTTATAATTTTCTATCCTGCCCGATCCATTTTCCCTATCATCTTCTTTATTTCCATTATATTGTATGTCAATTATTGTTCCTTCAGAGTCGCGTAGGAGAATTTTTGTTTCATCTTCAGAAAAATCAGTTGTAAAATACTTCCCGTTTCTGAAGATAAGTCCTTGTTCTGAGTTATATATTGCGTTTTCGCCTATCATGAGCTCTGTATCAACTTCTAGTATGCTGTCAAGTTTTTTCATTTTGTACGCATCTTCTGCCATTCCAATCATAGTTCGAAAAACACGTGTTTTTCTTTTATCTTCTATATTTTTAGTTTGATTTCTAATATTTGATATGATTGCAGGTATATTCTCTGTTTTTGTTGGAAGTAATACTTTTTTCCAAAACCAGTTGTATGTCTTACTCGCTCGAGCGTTTATATGTTCGGGTGGTTTATCAGGCCATAATATTATTTTACCGTCTAATATTCTATGTTTTTTACGCCATTCGTTCCTCTTACGATCAAGTTCTTGCTTTCTTTTAGATGCCTTTGGAATTTCAAATTCCTCCTATTTACAAAATACGTTATATTACTACAAATTTAATAACATTCCTCATTTTTTTTCGATAATTAACGTAAAAAACATCGATTTTATTAAATTTATATTTTTTTGATTAAACAAATAAAAACTGTTTTGAGTGATAATTTTTGATATTAATTACATTATTATGGAAATATTTAAATATTATTAATATAAATATTATTATATAAAAATAGCAGGGTTGCAAAGTATGGACAAGTCAGATATTTTATCACTTGAGGTTCGACGCAAAATATATAATTTTATAAAAATGAACCCTGGAATGCACTTAAGAAAGATTTCAAGAGAGTTAAAGATACCAAAAACAACTCTTATGTATCATATTAAAGTCCTAAAAGAACATGAACTTTTATCTACAAATCTAAAAGAAGGCTATACAAGATTTTATGTTATAAAAAATGTATCTTACAGATACAAAAAAGTCCTTAATCTCCTTAGAAATGATACAACAAGAAATATATTACTTATGATTCTTTTATATAAGATTTCATCTAGAAGAGAAATCAGCGAGGAGTTAGGGATGCATCCTAATTCGATAACATTTCAACTAAGAAAGCTTTTAAAAATGGACATAATCGAATCTGCGCCCTTTGAAAATGGATACTATAAGTTTGTATTAGAACCAAAAGACAAAAGTGAAGGAATAATAAAACGAAGCCAAAACGGTAGAGAAAAATTTTATAGGTTGACGATGAACGCTATTGATCCCGTATATGAGGCTTTTATAATCTATCAAGATGTTTTATTTGATGATCCCACTATAAAATCTATTGTTGATATTATGAACATAGCTTTAGAAGCTGATAATCCAATCAAAACTCCTGGAAAGATAGATAGAGATGTTAATGATAGAGGAGATAAAATTTTTGAAATACTTTTTATGATATTTCCTCTTCCCTTCCGTGCTTAATTTCATAAATTTAGATAGTAGTTTTTTCCAATTAATCGTCAATAAAAGATTAAGCTTATATATAGTCATATGTTTAGACTCTCTTAACTAATAAAGGACCATCTGGAGAGAATAACAATGGAAAAATTGGAGGATACATACTCAGTATGTCCTGCTTGTTATATGGAAGGAATTATCGAAAAAATACCTGCAGAAATAATTGAGGAGAACGGTAAAGTATACATTTCAAAGAAATGTAAAAAACATGGCAGTTTCAAAGATATTTATTTTAGCGATTCTGATTTATATAAAAGATGGATAAGTTACAAAGTAACTGGTACCGACTCTCCTGATGTAAAAACAAGCGTTTTAGGTTATCCTTCGCTTTATGATGTTCATAAATCACAGAGTGTTCTGACAAACTTACTTGTTACAAACAGATGTGATTTAAGATGCAGTTATTGCTTTATGAACGCAGGTGCTTCTGGCCATGTATATGAACCTACAGTTGATCAATTAAGAGATCTTATGATTCAAGCTAGAAACGAAAGACCAATGGGTTCTAAAGCTATTCAAATAACAGGTGGCGAGCCAACAATCCGAGATGATCTTTTAGATATTGTTAAGATGTCAAAAGAAGTTGGTTTTTCCCATGTTCAAGTAAATACAAATGGACTTAAGCTTGCTGAAAGTGTTGATTTTTGTAGAAGATTAAAAGAAGCACAGGTTAACACGATTTATATGAGTTTTGACGGTGTTACAAAAGAAGCAAACCCTTGGGTGGAAAAAAATAAAAAGGCTATTAAAAATCTTAGAAAAATAAACTTAAAATGTGTTTTAGTACCTGTTCTTATCAATGGTAAGAATCTTCATGAAGCAGGAAAAATAATAAAGTTTGCAATTGAAAATATGGACATAATTAGAGGTGTAAATTTCCAGCCCATCAGTTTCTGTGGTCGTATTAAAAAAATAAAAGATGAAAAAAGAGATAGCCAGAGGGTTGACTATGTAATGATGATGGATGCAATCGAAAAAGAGTTTGATGGCGCCATATCAAAAGATGACTTCTATCCTGTGCCATTTGTTTTTCCTATATCTAAACTAATTGAACTGTTAAAAGGTGAAAGTCAGGTTGAATTTACTGCTCACCCAGGTTGTGGTGGTGCAACATATCTATTTGTAGATGATGGAAAAATCATTCCGGTAACCAGATTTATTGATGTAAAAAATCTCTTTAAATTCATTGATGAAAAAAGCGAGATAAAAGGACCACTTAAAAAACTACGTGTTGCATCAGCATTTTTAAAACACATTGATGATTATGTAAACTATGATAATGCACCCAAAGACTTCAATCTAAAAAAACTTCTAAAAGATGCAGCTATAGGTGGAAGTTATGATTCTCTCCGTGGTTTTCATTATAAGAGCTTATTTGTAGGCTCTATGTGGTTCCAGGATCCATTTAATCTAAATATTGATCGACTTGAAAGATGTGTAATTCATTATGCAACTCCTGAAGGTATAGTTCCGTTTTGTACATATAATGGACTAGGTTTAGGTGATAAAATAAGAGAGAAACACTCTATATCAATTGAAGAATGGGAAAAAAAGACGGGGAAAAAATTAAAAGATGATTTACGTAAAGATGTCCCTCTAACATAATAATTTTTTTTCAAAAATTCAAGGAAACTATAAGTATCTCTTATTTATTTCTCGGTGAAAATTAAGTGTTTAAAATGACAGAAAAATCAATCAATTCAGACATTAACGTTAAATCGATGCCCATCACGGTTGCAGAACCTGCAGCTCTTGGATTATTCGGTCTTGCTATTGCAGCGTTTGTTCTTGGTTCAGCAGATCTTGGATTTACATCTACTTCAAAATCCCTTATTATACCATGGGTTTTGTTTTTTGGTGCAACTGCACAACTAATTGCAGGTTTAATGGAATTCAAAAGAAAAAACATATTCGGAGCAACTGTTTTTTCGATTTATTCAATGACAATGTATGCAATTACTATAACTCTTTACATTTCAATATTTACTGATAACTCAAATATCTCGCATTATGCTTATGGTCTTGTTTCAATACTTTTCTTTAGCCTAATAGCAACTGCTGCTTCTCTAATGACAAACAAAGTGTTGTTTTCGATTTTAATTGCAGTTGATTTGGCAGTGATATCACTTATACCTCATTATCTAAATGGATTTTCTTCTCAACCTGCAGGTATTTTTCTGATGATAACATCAATACTATCGTTTTATGCAGCTGGTGCAATTTTAATAAATACAATGGCTGATAGAACAATACTTCCTTTAGGAAAACCTATCTGGAATCCAAAATAATTGCTTATCCATTAAAAATATACTTTATTATCGGAGTTATAAATATACCTAAAATAAAAATTTTCTTAAATTATTATAAAGAAAAAGATAAATTAGATAATAATCATTGGAGTTTTAAGATACTATTAATTTCTTTAAATATATTATAGATTAATGGGTATCTCTCAAACATTTTTTGTATAATATTATATTTTGCATTAACTTCCTCTGCTTGTCGCCATGTGCTTTGGATTCCATGGATATCTTTTGCTTTTGCTCTTACCCTATATTCTCCTTGTTCTGTGTATGTATGTCTTCCAATACATGCTTCCCATGAATTATATGGCCCAAGCCATTCGCTGTGTGTATCATCATCCCAATCAAACATGTAATATATCTGATCACCATCATAATCTACTGTTGATGTTGTGTATTCCTGCTCTTCGTTAATTTTTGCATTATCTGGGCCTTCAACTTTTGCTGGGGATTCCGGAGATTCGTTGTCAATTATGTCTTCAAATCCATATTTTGCAACAATTGCCATAGCAAGTCTTGCAACTCTTGTTGCATACTCAACATCCATATTCTCGATGGTATCTGTTCCTCTATCTTTGTTGTCATTCCACGTATATTCATGAATAAAAATTGAATCAAAACCATATTCACAAAAACTCCTCTGATCGCTTCCGTGACCTGTATCGTCATCTGATGAGTAGACTTCAAAATTTAAAAATGGCACATAGTCTGGATTGTTACAGATATCTATTACATTGTTTGTAAGTTCATTTGAACAAGTTTCATATACTCTTACTTTATTTTCGTCGCCTTCTATATCAAGTGAGGAATAACCTATCATATCAAGATTTATAACATTTACAATACTTTCACAAGTCTCGTATGAGTTTTGAGCATAAGCTTTGCTTCCTAAAAGCCCTTCTTCTTCACCAGATACTAAAACAAAACGAATCTCATGATTGAATTCATATTGACTTAATATTTTTGCAGCAGAAAGAACAGCGGCAACACCAGCACTGTTATCATCAGCAGACGGTGTAATGGCTGTTGTATCATAATGTGCCATTAAAATCAAAATTTGTTCACTATCTTCTTTACCTGGGATTGTCGCTTCTATATTTTCACTTACAAATAAAAGATGTTTATAAGGTGGAATAATTCCTACATCTGCCCAGTCATATAGTTTTGTGTTGAGATTCATATTGAAAAACTCATTAATAATATAGTCTCTTGCTTCTTCGCAACCTTCAGTACCTGTTAAGCGTGATGTGTCATATTTTTCTGCAATCTCTACCAAATCTTCGATATAAGTTAACATCATTTCTTGGTCTAATTGCTCTAACATTGAAATTATCGAGTCATCCTGATTGATCAAAAGCATATTATCAAATTTATTTTCTGGATTTTTTATTTCTATTTTATCGGCTACAATAAGTGTGCTTGTACTTACCAAACAAAATACCACTATGAATAATATAATTTTATTTCTCATAAATATTTTAGCCCCCAATAAATATAAATCCCTTTATCTTAGCAAATAATTTAAAGGTTATGGAAAAAAATTTCGCTTATCAACGAAAAAATTAACGATACTTAATCACATTTAAACAAGTCAGTACTTAAGTATCTGTCACCTCTATCTGGAAAAATTGTTACAATCACTCCGCTATCTGCATTTTTTGCAGTTTCATAAGCAGCAAACATTGCTGCACCACTACTCATACCCGCAAAAATACCCTCTTTTCTAGCAAGCTCTCTTGTCATCTCAAAAGCTTTTTCTGATTCTACCATCACCTCAACATCGATTCTAGCGGGTTCATAAATACTTGGAACGATTGCTTCTTCCATATTTTTCAAACCTTGGATATAGTGGCCTTTCACAGGGTGTGCACAAACAATCTTAATGTTGGGATTGTATTCTTTTAAATAACGACCAACACCCATTATCGTACCAGATGTACCAATTGCAGATACAAAATAATCGATTTTACCACTTGTTTGATCAAGAATTTCTCTTGCTGTTGTTTCATAATGAGCCATTTTATTATAATGATTTGTAAACTGATCAGTACAAAAATACTTATCCGGGTATTTTTCTAAAAGCTCTTTTACTTTAATTATTGCACCATCAGTTCCTTTCTCAGCTGAGGTTAAAACAACATTTGCACCAAAAGCTTTAATCATTTTCCTTCTTTCACAAGAAACTGCTTCACTCATTACAATTTCAACATCATAGCCTTTTAAAATACCAATCATCGCTAGTGCGATTCCTGTATTTCCAGATGTTGCTTCAATGATTGTTTTACCTGGTGTTAAATCTCCTTCTGCTTCGGCTTGTTCTATCATTTTAAGTGCGATTCTATCTTTTATGCTCCCACCAGGATTATTTCCTTCAAGTTTTGCATATATAATTGTATTTGGATTAGGGTTGATTTTGTTTATTCTAACAAGTGGGGTGTTTCCAATAAGGTCCAATATGTTTCTTCCAATGTTATTCATATTAATCATAATAAATATCACCTTAAAAAATATATTTTTTAGATGATGCACAATAATCAACAACAGCAACAACAATCATAGTCAATATTTTGCATCATATGTCGATAATTATATAAATAACTACTATAAATCTTTTTCTCTCTTTAAATATGATTTTATGATTTTAGATAAATAAATGATTATTTATTGATGAAATGACAAAATTAACCAAAAGTAATATAAATAAGAACACACCAAGATAATATATTGTCATAATTTAACATGGCAATATAAAACGGGGTTATGAAAAATGAATAAAGAAACAAAAAAACTCCAAAAATTGGTCGGAAAAAGAAAGACCAAAAAAGTAGTATTTCAAACTAAAGAATATAATCAATACAAAGGAGATGAGGGATCTTCAGATTTTGAGTATGAATGTAATTAACCTCACTCTTTTTTTCTCATTATTAAAAAGTTAAAAAAAATTTTAAAAAGAAAAAATAGACTTATTACTATGTTTTTTATTAATAAAAATATGAAACTTATTTCATGGAATGTAAATGGAATACGCGCATCAGATAAAAAAGGGCTATTCAATTTTTTTAATAAAGAAAAACCCAAAATTTTTTGTTTGCAAGAAATAAAAGCATTACCTGGACAAATTCCTTCACACTTAAGAAATACACCAAACTATTATATCTATTTTAACTCTGCAGAGAAAAAAGGGTACAGCGGTGTTGCAACTTATTCAAAACAAAAACCAAAACAAATCAAAAATGGTTTTGGAATAGAAAAATTTGACAAAGAGGGAAGAACTCTAATAACTGAATATGAAAATTTTGTTTTATTCAATATTTATTTTCCTAATGGAAAGAAAAACCAGGAACGATTAGATTACAAGCTAGATTTTTATGATACTTTTCTTGGATATGCAGATAATCTCAAATCAGATGGAAAAAATATTGTTGTATGTGGGGATTTTAATACAGCTCATAAGGAAATAGATCTTGCAAGACCTAAAGAAAATGAAAAGATTTCAGGATTTTTGCCAATAGAACGTAATTGGATAGACACGTTCATAGACCACGGGTATATTGATACGTTTAGACATTTCAACAAAGAGCCAAAACAATATAGTTGGTGGAGTATGAGAACTCGGGCAAGAGAAAGAAATATTGGATGGAGAATCGATTATTTTTTTGTAAATAAAGAATTTATAAAACATGTTAAAAATGCATTTATCATGCAAGATGTATACGGATCAGATCATTGTCCTATTGGAATAGAATTGGAGGTATAGAATATGAAAGAATCACTTGATTTTATATATAAAGAACAAAAAGAGCTGTCTGTAATGGGTGGAATTGGGGCGCTTCTTGGTTGGGACCAAATGACTTATATGCCAAGTATGGGTGCAACAGAACGTGCCGAGCAATCAGCACTTATCAGCAAGCTTTCTCATGAAAAAATAATATGTGATACCTTCTGGAATCATGTTAAAAATCTCAAACAACCTAATGTTTTTGATAATCTTGATGAAAAAGATAAAATAATTGTTACTCGTCTAGAAAAAGATCTGGAAAAAGCACGGAAGGTTCCATCGAGTTTTGTTGAAAAGGTGGCTAAAACAACAACTATTGCCTATCAATCTTGGGAAAAAGCAAGAAGCAGGAATGATTTTAAACTTTTTGAACTAGACCTTAAAAAAATAATAGAACTTGAAAAAGAATATGCAAGTTTTATAGATTTGCCTGGTTCTTCCTATAACAGTCTTTTGGATGATTATGAGGAGGGAATGACTGTTGACAAACTCAAGGATGAATTTACTTTTCTTAAGAAAAATTTAGTAAACATTCTTGATAAAATTAGATCTAGTGAAATTTTTGAAAAGCAACAAAAAGTTATTCTAAAAATTGATGAAGAAAAACAGAAAAAACTTTGTAATATTGTAATGGAAAAAATGGGGATTTCATCTGATAGAGCTCGTCTTGATGTATCAACTCATCCATTTACAACTTCTATGGGAAATGATGATGTTAGAATTACTACTAGTTATAGTCGCCCGAGTCCTTTGTTTTCATTTTTTTCTACAATTCATGAAGCTGGACATGCATTATATGAACTAGGAATGCCAAGAGACCATTTTAAAAATACAGTGATATCAGATTCTCCTTCACTTGGATTACATGAGTCTCAATCTCGCTTCTGGGAAAATATGATTGGTAGAAGCAATGAGTTTTGGAAATATTTTTATCCTGTTTTTAAAAATACTGCAAAAGACCAATTCGATAATATTGATTTTGAACAATGGTATAGAATAGTTAACCAAGTAAGACCAAGTTTGATAAGAGTTGAAGCTGATGAACTTACATATTGTTTGCATGTAATACTACGTTTTGAAATTGAAACAGATTTAATTGATGAAAGAATTAATGTATCTGAACTTCCTCAAATCTGGTATGAAAAAATGAATGAGATTCTAGGAGTCACACCCAAAAATGATGTAGAGGGTGTACTTCAGGATATGCATTGGAGTGGAGGTAGTTTTGGATATTTTCCTACTTATGCAATCGGAACAATTTATGCATCACAGATTTATAAAAAATTAGTTGAGGAAAACCCAACAATTGTTAATGAAGTTGAAAGAGCAGATTTTAAAAATATTATATCATGGCTAAATGAAAATATACATAAATATGGTAGAAAGATGAATGCTGATGAAATAATTAAAAATATATGTGGTGAAGGATTGAATTCGAATGTTTACATCAATTATTTAAACAAGAAATATTGTGATATATACCGTATTTAATCAATTTTTAAGCTCCATGTTTGTCGAGTCGAAGAGCGTTTGCCATAGCAAGCGGCATTATGTTAACTGCAGGAAAATTTGCTCCTAGTCCACCAGTTATACAATTTCTCTCACCAAATTTATCTACATTATCTGGCCTACAATATTTCGAATTGATAAGAATTGGTACAGGATGCCAACTATGGGATTTTAAAATTGATGGAGTAGAATGATCTCCCGTTACAATTATAACATCTGGATTTAATTTTGTAACATTTGGAATAAGTTTATCAACTTGTTCTATAACATTTACTTTTGCGTCAAAGTTTCCATCTTCTCCATAGCTATCAGTTTTTTTAACATGCAAAAAGAAAAAATCGTATTTATCCCAGCTATTTTCAAGAGTTTTAAATTCATCTTCAATGGTCTCACCTGTTTCAAGAAGATCCATACCTATAAGTTTTGCAAGACCTCTATACATTGGATAACAGGCAATTGCAGCGCTTTTAAGACCAAATACGTCTGGAAAACTTGGCCAATTTGGTTTTTGAGAAAATCCTCTTAGAAGAACCATATTTGCAGGGTGTTCATTTTTTAAAACTTCTTTTGCTTGTCTTAAAAAATCACTTACAATTGAAACTGTTTTTTCTGTATTATTGGAAAATCCTTTTGGTTCAAACGGTCTTTTACCGATTTCCTGAGGATCCGTATCATATAAATCACCTGAGAGTCCTTTTCCTCTTAGTACTAAAAGAAACCTATGTTCTTTTACTGTTTTAACAAATAACTCTACACCTTGTAATTTAATTTTTTCACATAACATTTCACATAATTCTTTGTTTTTTTCAGATGAAATTCTCCCTGCTCTTCTATCATTTATTTTTCCTTCTTCATTTATTGTTGCAAAATTTCCTCTAGCTGCAACATCTCCCTCTTCGAGATTAAAATCTATTCCATTGGAGGCAAGAACGCCTCTTCCAACTTGATATTTCTTTGGTTCATAACCAAATATACCTAGATGACCTGGACCGCTGCCAGGAGTTATTCCATTTTCAATAGGATTTTGGAGTCCACATATGCCTTTTTTTGCTAAATTATCTAGATTTGGAGTATTTGCGGTTTCGAGTTCTGTAAATCCATCTTCTTCAATTGGTAATCCGCCCAATCCATCTAATAAAATCAATACAATTTTTGAATTATTTTTCTTAACAAGTTTAGTTACAAAATCAAGATCCATATGCCCTTCACATCTCTCCACAAAAATTTTGATTATGTCCCCAATAATCTATTGTCATTAATAAATATTATGATTAGCTATATAGTATAATCATAGAAAAATATATATCTGATATTATATTGTTAGTGATATACTTTGGAACTGTTATCATGATTTCAAAAAAAGTTATTTGTCCTAAGTGTGGTAAAACAATTTCTGTTGATAGTAGCCCTGGTCAAGTTGTAAAAGTAGAGTGTCCTGTATGTGGTATGGATGGTAAAGTAACTTTTGAAAAATATGGTGGAACAAAAGAAGTAGCTATTGAGGTATCAAATTTAAAAAAAGTTTATGGCGACCTTGTTGCAGTAAACAATATTTCGTTTAACGTAAATAAAGGTGAGGTTTTTGCTTTTTTAGGACCGAATGGGGCAGGAAAAACAACTACTGTTGAAATGATAGAGTCTATTCGTAAACCAACATCTGGTACCATTAAAATTCTTGGTCAAAATATAAAAACTTCTTTTAAAGATGTCAGAGAAAAAATCGGAATTTTACCTCAGGAATTTCATTCTTTTGAGCGGCTTAAAGTTCGTGAAACTTTAGAGTATTTTTCTAAACCTTTCCAGAATCATGCCGATATCGATGAAATAATTGATGCAATAAATCTAAATGATGAAAAAGATAAATTTTATGTTAATCTATCTGGGGGGCTAAAACAACGAGTTGGTGTTGCTATATCATTAGTGAATGATCCTGATATTATCTTTCTTGATGAACCGACAACTGGTCTTGATCCTAAATCTCGTCGTGAAGTATGGGAAGTTATTGCAAATCTCCGAGATAAAGGTAAAACTATCTTTCTTACAACTCATTATATGGAAGAAGCTGAATTTCTTGCAGATAAAATCGCAATTATTCATAAAGGTAATATAATCGCAGAGGGCTCATTAGATCATCTCATAAGTCGTTATGGTGAAGGTAGCATCCTTCGTATTAAAAATTGTAAAACAAAAAATGTTATCAATGTTTTAAGAGAAAACAAATTCGATGCATATGAAGAAAATAATGGTGATATTGCAGTTAAAATTAAACACAAAGAAATAGTAATAGATATTCTATCTATTTTAAAACACGAATGTGTAGATTATGAAAGTGTTGATATTCGACGTTCAAATCTTGAAGAAATATTTTTGAAACTTACTGGTGCAAAACTATCTGGAGGTAATTCATGAACACACGCTTTATTTTACAGGATTTTTATTACAGTATCAGACAATGGCTTCGTAGTATTGGAACAGTGTTTTGGACAATTCTATTTCCAATATTGCTGATACTTATATTTGGTGCAATATTTTCAGGTGCAAATGATATTTCATATACTCTAGTTGTCCAGGATTTAGATGAAAGTGATTTATCAGAAAATTTTATAAGAGGTTTACAGGAAATTGATATACTTAATATCACAACAATAGAAAAAAATAAAGATATTAAAGAATACATGCATGATGAAGACAAATCAGTTTCATTAGTCATTCCTCAAGGTTTTTCTGATTCAATATATGAATACATTCAGTCTCAGATGGATCCAACTTTTAATGTCTCTGATGGTGAACTTCCTTTTAATTTAATGTTATACGTAGATCCAAGTGACCAAACAACGACATCTGTTATTAGAAACACAATTGTTTATGTTCTTTACGAATTCAATCTAAATATTACACATGGTGAAAAAATAATAGATATCTCCGAAGAAAATATAATAGGTGAAGATTTTGAGTTCATAGATTTTTTTGTACCTGGTATGATTGGTTTTACTATCATGACTTCTATGATATATGGAAGCATTGAGCGTAATACAAAATATAGGAAAAATGGGATACTAAGAAAACTTTTAACAATGCCTATATCGCGAGCAGATTGGATTATTTCAAAGATGCTTTTTATGCTTGTTCTCTCATTTATATCTACTTTTGTAATTGTCGTTGTAGGAATTATTGTATGGGATCTTTCAATTGAGATTAACTTATTCTTTTTTATTCTTGTTATTTCAACAAGTTTCATGTTTTCTGGTATGGGGATGATAATAAGTCGCTTTGTAAAAGAAGAAGAGACAGCAGATATGGCTGGTGGAGCAATAACTTTTCCTATGATGTTTCTCGCTGGAACTTTTTTTCCACTTGAGCAAATGCCTGATTTTCTTCAAAACATTGCACAAGTATTACCTCTATACTATGT
>Ga0180433_10006980_pt1 | contig 14588 bp, 10 predicted proteins | sample SS_ome_8_FD_132980 | JGI IMG/M metagenome (GOLD analysis project Ga0180433, IMG submission 132980) | Hypersaline lake sediment archaeal communities from the Salton Sea, California, USA - SS_1_D_1 metaG | ecosystem: Environmental > Aquatic > Non-marine Saline and Alkaline > Hypersaline >... | reverse complement strand
TTCAAACTCCAGAAACACGTCCGTAGGCAAATAGTAGATGGTCGGTACGAATTTCGCCTCGACGCGGCCTTCTACACGCGGCTCTTCATCGTACTCGTAGACAACACGCTCAAGCTTGATGCCACCTGTCGCCCAATAACGGATATTTCTGGACATCCTCTCCATAATCGGTGCAGCTATTCTCGTATCCCACTTCAGGTCGGGGTCGGAGTCCAGCTCTGAGAACCAACGCACGGCCTCCTCCTTAGCAGTCTCAATATCTTCTTCCGTCACTTCGTCGGGAAGGTACTCTGTGCGCAGTCCCATCTCAAAGCTGACTTGTTCATAAATGCCCTAGCAAAGCAGAGTCATTCGCCTCAGTTCGCTGTCAAGAGTTTCCTCTACAGACGGCAATCCCTCCTTGCTTCGGTGGATACTTGAGAGGAAGTCATCGCCAAGTATTCCGGGCATGGCGTTGCTAAGAAAGCGATAAGCTCGGGCATATCTCAGATACACTGTGGCCGTAGGTTCTGCCGAGAACTCCGGTCCGATCCGGACTTCTGGTGGCGGAGTATCTGGTTCTGACATACAACCCATCAGTATTTGAGGCACATGCTTGATGTGGGTTTCACGGTGTTTTGTGAGTGACGTCTTGAAGCAGTTCTCCAGCCGCGCCTTGTATGCGTCAGAAAGCGTGAGCTTGACTGACTCCCTCGCTTTGTCGCTGAGAAGCAAAGTCTCCAAGGCATACCATTGGTAGTCGTACCAGCCGGAATCCGGCTTTGGCTCAAGAGAAAGGCGACCGCTCTTAATCGCGTCAATAATCGCCTGCATAGTCCCTTCTGGCCCCGGCTCTATCAGCCCGCTGCCGAATAGTTCCTCAAGCGTATCATACTCCTTCGACTCTGAATAGCTGATCAGTGCAAGTGTGCGGTCCTTGCCATAGTGCTTTTCTATGGCGGCTCGTGTCTTCTCCACAATTTCAGAATCCAGCATTTCAGCAATGGTCTTGCCATGAGGAAGGAGCTCGGCCAACTTATCGAATGATAAGGTGGACATCTGAGGGTTTGTCAGGCTGGCATCGAAGTTCCTGAATCGGGTAAACGCTTCGGAGAGTTCTGGGGTGCGTGATATTGTTGCTGCAAGAACCATGCACGACGGCAGATCATCCTCGGCACTGATTCCCTGATAAAGATATCGGTCTTGTCGGAAGATATTCTGGAGGTCCTCGCTCCATGTCCAGAAGCCTATCGGACGCGACTGCATAGGCCTTTGAAGAAAGCTGTCCTTCATCAGGTCCACTTGAGCGGTAAGCGGTTTATCCAGTTCTGGCTCGACTCCCCCAAACCTGAGAGCTGTTGCGACATCCACGATTGCTGATTCAACGGGCAACTGCTTGTCTGATGGCATTTCACGGTGAATCGCGATAAGCTCATCAAGCAACTTCGACAGAGCTGCCTGCTTTCCCAACCGTCCATCTCCGGGTAGGCCGTGCTGAATAGCCGTCTCCAGTGCAGCACACAAGCCATCGTCAAACTGCTTCAACTTGCCTTGTATAAGGTGCGTAGAGGGGATAATGTTCAAAGACTCGGATCGGCAGTATTCGAGCACAGCGGAATAGTCTCGGAAAATCTTTTTGCAGTGCTTATCTGATGCTTTTACATCGAGAGAAAAACTGGCTGTGCTGTTGTTGACGGTATATTTCGTGCCGTCGGGTGCAGTTTTGTCAACCTCGAAGAAATTGTCACGGCTGAAAGGAGAAGGGTCGAACTCGGTCGCGTAAAGACTGATCACAAAAAGGAAACAGATGAAGACAAAGGCCCTAGTGCAAGCAATACCAGAGAGGCAACAAGCCATTTAGGAACAGAGAAGCGTCGCTTGCGTGCAGGCATGTCAGTCCTTTCTCTGCGATGGTGGGTGCGAAACCACTCTGTTACATTTTACCTGCGTGAAAGTATTTGTGTCGGGATTTGATATTTCTGATAGGGCCTAACGTTGAGGTTTGCAAAGGCTCAACGAGAGATGGAAGGATGATCAGGAATATCTGCGAGGACTTACGCCACAGGCACTTCACTCATCTCTGCGGGATCGAGGATGTGACGAAGTGTGCCGTTGACCATTACGCCGACACGGTCGGCAACGATTTGAGTTTCCTGGCTATTATGAGATATGTGGATGGTAGTCACACCTATCCTTTGTTGAATCGACCTGATCTCGGTGCAGAGAATGTTGCGAGCATCTTCGTCGACGGAGCTTACCGGTTCGTCCAATAGCAGCACCGAAGGCTCAAGGACAAGAGCTCTAGCAAGGCTGACCTTCTGACGTTCCCCCCCGCTCAGTCCCTTGGGCATCCTGTCCAGCAAGTGAGATACGCCCACAAGTTCTGACACACGCTCGACTCTTGCCTTTCTCAGCTTGCTGTTGACCCGACGTACTTCCAGGCCAAAAGCGATATTCTGTCGGACCGTTCGGTTGGGAAACAAAAGCCCATCCTGGGGAACATACCCAAGATGACGCTTCCACGGTGGCGTAGATATGATTGACTTTCCCGCCAATCTAATGTCACCGGACGATGGACGGAGCAATCCGGCTATCAGTTTCACAAGGACGGTTTTGCCAGAGCCATTGGGTCCTGTCAGAACGAAATACTCTCCCTCTTCAATTCCAAGGCTGAGGCTTCGCATGTGAAACTGCCCGACGTTGAAAGATAGTCGCTCACACTGGAAGTAGGTTTTGTTCTTCAAGAGAAGGTTTTGCCTCCGATACGCTTGTATATGGCAAGTGCAACCATTGATGCAATTATCATGCACGCTCCCATCACAAGGGCAACATCAATTCGTCCAGTCTGAGCCTCAAGGAAAATCGTTGTCGGCATGATTTCGGTTCGGCCGCGTATAGTTCCACATAGAAGAATGATTGGGCCAAAAAGGCCAAAGATGCGAGCCCAACTGATTACAGCACTGGCAACTATGCTGGAACCCGCGGCTGGGACTGCTACCTTGATGAAGGACTGCCATCGATTTGCTCCCAGGGCCATTGCAACATCTTCATATCGAGCGTCTACAGCATCAAATCCCGACCTCATCACACGCACGCTCAGCGCACATCCTATGATAAACTGCACCAGAACAATTCCCCCCGGTCGATAAACAAATACTCCTCCCTCAACTGCTCGGTCAATCCATCGTCCTGCGGATGTGTTGAAGAAGACCAGAAGCGCCAGACCCATTACCAAGGGAGGCAACGCAATCGGTAGATCCAGAAGACCGTCTACAATTGACCTTCCGGGAAAGCGATTTCTCGAAAGAATGTATCCTGCGGGCACTGCAACTGCTACAGACAAGAGGCTGCTGATCAAAGAAGTAACGAAGGACAGGATTATCGAATCTAGTATGTTGCTATCGGTCACAGCAGATAGAATGGCCGAGGGTGTTATCTTGAGAACAAGGGAAGACACCAGTAGTATTACGATTACAGTGTAGACTGCAAGCGGTATCGCGAGTAGAAAGTCAAAACTCCTACCGTAGCGTGTGGACTCGCTCTGCAACTGTCTCCTGCTCACTTCGCCCCTTCACGTCCGTCTGATAAAGAGACACAATAACCGTTCTCAGTTAGGATTTGCCTGCCCCGTTCCGACACAACAAAGTTGATGAAAGCCAGCGCTTCTTCACGACAAACTGAAGAATTGAGTAGAGCAATGGGGATCTCTGAAGTAACGTTCTGTTTGAGATCGATAGGCACGATGTCAGCGCTCTCAGAAAAATGCCGTGCGACTGCGTCCCACACGATTGCAGCGTCAACAGAGCCGAGCTCAACGGCCACGGCCAATTCGTTAACAGTGGCGCTCTGATAGACAGTGTTCTCGCGTATGCGTCCCAAATCCATCCCGTTTTTCTCGATTATGCCCAAAGTTGCCTTACCGACAGCACAGGAACGCTCATCACCCAAGCCAAGCCTTAGTCCATCCTGCGTCAGGTCATGAACTGAACGGATGTTCTTGGGATTGCCTTTCGCTACGAGAATAACAGGAACGAAGTAGGCAACTGTACGTCTGCTGTCCCTTGCTGCCACGTCTTGCTCAATGGCCTTGTCTATATAGAAGGCTGCGCCAGGCATGAAGAGATCGCCCTTCTGCATTGCTGCGATGCTTCCCAATAATCGGCCGCCTCCTGAATAGTTGGCAACAACTGTGATGCCCGTGTCCCCTTCGAATGCATTTATCAATGCATCCGCAGCAGGTCGAATACCTGCCCCGCAATGTAGCAACACCTCCTTGCTCTGTTCTGGCTCTTTATCGCGATCATCTAAGGCCGGATTTTCATTTCCTTTCTGTCCGCAGGCAGTAACTAAACAGACAGCGCAACAGAGAGCTGTAACAAGAGCAGAACGTGTGAATGCAAGTCTCATTGGTAGTGTGACATCATTCCTTTTAGCTGACCACGTAGCGTGAATCAGGGCATTGTACCAGTTCTTCTATGTTCAGCAAGTCAAAGAGGACATCTACTGAAGCTGAAGGGCATCCACAGTTGCCTAAAACGCGGCGGCTTGACTGTATTGTTTATCACAGATATAAAGAGATGGATCAGTATGTAGATCATATCCAATTTTCCTGTGAAAGGTTCTGGCATGTTTAGAAACAGAATGTCTGTGGTCGTTGCTTTGTCGGCTCTCGCTTTCTGCCTACCATTGGTGTGCCATGGCGCGTCTGGTGTTACTCCTGAATCTGACAGCAACGATGCTATCGTTATTCGCAATACATCACATTCCGCCAACTCCGCCTTGAAGAAAGCTGTGGCCTATCTAGTCGCACAACAGTCTGAGGACGGTTATTTTGGGGAACATCCCGAGATTGGATTCACAGGACTGGCTGTCGCAGCCTTGGCGAAATCCCCTTTCCGCAATGAACCTGCCGTCAAGCCTGCTATCGAAAAGGGTGTAAAACGACTGCTCTCCCAACAGAAAGCCAACGGTTCCTTTGCCGGAGATGATCTTCGCAGCCTCGACAATTACCGCACTGCCATTTCCATCATGGCTCTTGTGGCTGTCGATCCTGCTTCATATGCTGATCAAATCGAGAAAGCCCAGAAGTTTCTTATCACAATGCAAATGGGCCCACACAACGGGGCAGACAAGGACCGGGACAAGAATTTTTACGGCGGCTTTCGCTACGATGAGGAAAAGGGAAGAGCTGACATGTCGAACACGCAGATGGCTCTCCAGGCATTGAATGACTCAGGTCTGGATCCCGATAGCGAAGTCTGGAAGCGGGCTGTAGTGTTTCTCAACCGATGCCAGAATCGCAGCGAAAGCAATGACACCGGCCATGCCGCAAATGACGGGGGCGGTATCTATGCCCCCAACGAAACTAAGGTGAAGAACGGAACCGTTACGCTGCCGGACGGTCGCATAGTCTATAAGTCGTATGGCAGTATGACATACGCGTTGTTGAAATGCTTTATTTTTGCTGGCGTGAGCAAGGACGATCCCCGCGTTCAAGCCGCGTATGACTGGATCGCCAGCCACTACACTGTTGAAGAGAACCCGGGACTCGGCCAGCAGGGTCTGTATTATTACTACAACACAATGGCCAGCACCCTGGCTATTTACAATAGTCCCCGGATCAAATCCTCAGAGAGCAAGCAGTACGACTGGGCAGATGATCTCGTAGAAAGACTTGTCGCGCTACAAAGAGAGGATGGTTCCTGGACAAACGAGAATGACCGTTGGATGGAGGGTTCACCGGTTCTTGTGACAGCCTACGCGAGTCTCGCGCTTGAATCGGCACTGAGTGTCATTGCTCCAGTCACCGATTGAAAGGGGGGGCGACGAACGTCGGCCCGCGCTACAACTATGCATTGTTCCAAGTGCAAGACACCTATGCGAGAGATGAAGCGTTCATACCACAAGAGGCGCAAGTGGGTATGTGCCCGCTGTGGGCGAGCGCGGATGCAGGCACCTACTGACCACAAGGAAAGACGATAGATGGCAGAAATGCAGCGTCCAAAGAAGACTGTCTTGTTCCGTGTCAGATACGGCGAGACCGACCAGATGGGCACATATTCAAATTCTGCCGTTCTCGATTGGTTTGAGCATGGCAGAACGGAACTCCTCCGAAGCCTCGGACTGCCTTACTCTCAGATGGAAGCTCGCGGGATATATCTGCCGGTCGTCGAGGCCCATGTCCGCTTCCGTGGTCGAGCGCGATACGACGATCTTCTGAAGATGACTACCACAGGTACAATGTTTGGCAAAGCCCGTGTCCGCTGCGATGTGTCTATTGTCCAGGAAGACACAGGAGTCCTCGTCGCAGACGGCTTCACTATTCATGCTGTAACAGACTCGGTTGCTAAGCCAATGCGTCCTCCCGAGTGGCTTCACGCACTTTTCGACCAAACACCTTCACATCCCACACAGGACTTGCGGAACTGAAAAGGCATCTGCATTCTACGCTCCATACGGCGTTTGGATAACCTGTTTCCCGCCAGCAAGCAGATCTTTCATCTCTTCGTTGGTAAATGATTCTCTACCCTCTGCTGGATCAATCACTACGGCCTTGCCTTCTACGATTACGAAGATCACTCGTCTGCCAAGGCTGAGAATCTCACGGAATTCTGGATGCTCGCGCAACAGATGGAAGTAAGCGTCACTGCCCCATTTGATCTTTGTCAGTATCTCTTTTCCATTGAACCTCTCATCAACCCACACACCACGGTAGTTGAAGAACTGGCGACCACCCTTTCTCTGAACACCGACGTATCGGTCAACATTAGCCAATGACTTCGCATCCCTCATGACGCTGAGTTGCTCTGCGATCTTGACAGCATTGACTCCGATGCGCTCAGATCGGAGACCAGAGCCTTCCAGCTCCCGAAAGTCCAGCGAATGCCTGTCCCCACCAAACACACCGGATTCCTCACGCTTCCATGATTGAGGCTCAAGTGCGCTCTTGATTTTCGCGATAAGCTCCTTGCCCGCAGGTGCACCAGGACTTCCTCCCTTTGCGTGTTGTCTGCGGGCAATGTCAAACCGCTTGTATTCATCCTCGCTTTCGAGAACCAGGTAACTTGTGTAAGGCGTCTGAATACCGTGCTCCAGGCTTAGCCTGATGATCTCGTCTTTCAATTCGTTACTCTCACCATGAAGCCGAATTTGGTCAAGCAGGTAACCAATTTTCCTATGAGCATAGATTGACGTGATGAATGACCTGTCCGTCCGCTCGCGTGCAAAGTTCCCCTCGTAGACAATTTCCTCCATTTCGTCCCCTATCCTCCCCTTCAGGTGTATGGCAGAAGTTCCCGCGGATTCATATGTTCCCACCAGCACAAGCTGCGAGCCGACAAACAGATCGGGCAGACGCTTCGGATAAATGTCGCGGACTTTAGCGCCGGGAATATCGATCGACAAATCAGTCATCACGGAATGACTCATCTTGGAGAACAATCGCGTGACTTTGTGGTCAATCTTCTCTTCTGGCCGCACGTACTCTGACAAACCGCCTGTCTCTTCGCATATGCCGTCCAGCAAGTGGGTGTTCACGTCGTTGCCAACGCCGAATGTAAACACTCTCCGGCTCAGCTTGTTGTTGTCCTTGACGATTCCAAGTAGCTGCTGCACATCGGTCACATCGACAGTTGGACATCCGTCAGTAAGAAACATGATTGTTGTCGGACGATTCCCCTCGACGGGCAGAGCAAACACCTTCCTGAGAGCTTCGCTGATATTCGTTCCGCCAGCGGCAGCAGATCGGTTGATCCATTCCTTTGCCTTCGCTCTATTTTCAGGTGTTCCCAATGTCCAGTCCTCAGCAAAGGATTCAGCTGCTGTCGAAAATGTGATGATGGAGAAACGATCGTCTCTATGTATGGAGTCCACACAACTGTGCAGTGCCGCCTTCGCTTGTTTGAGTTTCTGTCCCTTCATCGATCCCGACATATCAAAGACAAATGCAACGTCCCGAGCAACACGTTCTTCACGATCAATTTTCGTCTTCGGACTGAGAAGAATAAGAAACGTCCCTGGGCGCTCAGGATCAGGTCTGTGCGTCAGCACATTCAAGCCAAACGTCTTGTCGCTAACCGTATAGAAGAGTCGGAAGTCCGTGTCGAGTGTTGCTCTGTCAACTTCCATACCTGCGACTGCTTCGTGTTCCGAGGGACGCGAAATTCCGACTTCGTGCGACGGACTGTAGACACTCTTGATTGGTACGTGGCTCTTGATTCGCACTGATACAGTGAAGTCGTCCAGTGTCCTTGAGGCCTTGTGCCCAGTTCGTAAAGGGAATGTGTATTCTGCCATTCCGTTGTCTAGCGAGATAACCTCAGTGTATTCGACTTCGACGCGTTGTGTCCCGCTTGCTGGTACGGGGTAGACGCGCATTCGAAGCAGACTCGCGTCTATGTACTCGAGCAACCCGGGGTCTTTCATTCGACGCACGATCTGCTCGTACACCTGCCTGGCTCGATTCTTCTCAACAAGCTCACCTTTCTGCCGTTTGCCGTTGATGTACATGGCAAAATCACGCACGACGGCTCCTCTCGGAAGCGGAAAGACATACGTACATTCCAGATCAGAGGATGTGGAATTCTGAAATTCCTGCGACACGCGCGTTGTTGCAGTCTGATTATCAATCACACAGTCAACACGAAGATGCTTTATCCCGAGCGGTGGTATGTCTTCATCTTTCGGGATGAGAAGGCCTGCAGCCATGCTTGAGCTCACACCTGTCAAGACCGTCATCATTAAAACCAACATCAATCTCGTCGTGCGTTTCATCGAACTATCCCTTCTTACCATACTGTGGACCCATCTCGTCTCACTTGTCACTCGGGACCACCCTCTTCTCCGAAATATGTTCTCCGGTCTATTAGACGTGCTAGGCGCGAGAAAGTTCCCGTCTATCGCCAGGAGATTCTTCTCGGACAAGATCGTGTGCTACATGTCATGGAGTTCAGCCACCAATATCTCTATAATTGACTCTGAACACGACACCTGAATTATTATGCGTAAAGGATCTTTCGATGGATCTGATAGACGCAAAGTTTAAGAAATATCCCGTCAGATACTTGCTTCAGACGTCCCTTGCCACGTTCACACTTCTGGCCTTTCTTCTTGTTCTTGATGTACTTCATCATACAGCTATTCTCGCTGCTCTTGGCGCGAGCACGTTCGTTGTCTTTAGCATGCCCGGATCGTACTCTGCGAAGGCAAAGAGCCTCGTTGGCGGATACATCGTTGGTATCGCCTCTGGCTGCGCATTCGGTTTCATTCATCAGTCTGGATGCTGCGTGGCTGTTCTCGCAAGTCATCATGTCTCATTAGCACTCTTTGGTGGGCTGGCCGTGGGGATTTCCATTCTTATCATGGTTGTTACGAATACCGAGCATGCTCCCGCCGCCGGAATGGCGCTCGGCCTCGTGCTGACGCAATGGAACCTAAGAACCATCATACTCATCTTTTCTGCTGTGGTTGCCTTGGCAATCGCCCGCCGTGCTCTCAAGCCACTGCTTATTGACCTGATATGACGACTGAATGTTCTCCCGTAGGGCAAAAGAACTCTTTCGCGCTCATCATGTCAAGCGGTTCCTCGCTCAGAGTCAATAGAAATAACTCGGGGTGACAGGATTTTCTTAGGGCATTTGGTTGGAATGTTGGCAGTTGCCCAGACGTATAACCTCGATACGTCCCGCATGTAGTTTGAGGATGGATGATCGGTATGCTGTATACGGGTACATATCCTGGCCCACAGGAATTGTCGTATTCAGATTGCCATTGGGGCTTCTCACATTAGTGAGAAATATGCATAAAATGAATGGCGTTCATTATACGTGGTTCTTGTGCCTTTCTGGAGATGACAATCTTCCAAGGCGGAGCTGTATAGCTATCGATCCTCTGGTCATTACCGCGAATCCCTCCATCGTCAACTCCAAGCAAAAACTGATGAGCTTGAAATACCCTGAAATTCATGTATCGGCTCTCTCGCTCACTTGCTTTTGATTTGCCGCAGCCTTACACTAGTAAAGAATAATAGTCATGTTTACACGCAAAGAGGGAAGTATGATCAAAACACTCGTCTACATTGGTGTCGTCGTTCTGGTGGTGTTTAGCTCCGTCAAGCTCTCCTATAACTCTGGCAAGAGCGTAGGTAGAGGCGAGATGAAGGCTGAGATAGAGAATGCTACACCATTGGTCGTCGAGGAGCAACGAACAAACGTTCGAATCTCCGTCTTGAAGCCACAGCCGATCTCTGAGATTATTGCATTGCCATGCTCGGTCGAACCGTATCAGGATATTCAGCTAGCAAGTGAGCTGAGCGGTAGTATTTCAGCAATTGGGGCCGAGGAGGGTGATTCTCTCAAGAAGGGACAGATGATACTCACTTGTGACGTGCGAACACTTGAGGCTCGACTCGCTGACGCAGCAGCAAGCAAACGCCTTGCCGAGCTTTCTCTCCAACGATTGGAAGAACTGAAGGATAATGGCTTTGTGCCCGAAGAAGACTTGGACAGGGCAACGACCGAACTCCAAACAAAGGAGGCTGCCCTGCGTCTGGCTGAGATTGAACTGGAAAAAGCCGTAATCCACTCCCCCATCGACGGGATCCTCGACCTTAGGCCCGTTGATGCTGGTGAGTATGTTCTTCCGGGTCAAACAGTAGCTCGTCTCGTTGACATCTCCAAGGTAAAGGCTGTGGTCAAGGTTCCGGAATTACACGTGGCGTTCCTTCGTCCAGGCCTGAAGATACAGGTCATGTTTCCTCATCTTAACGGCTCCGTGCTTCCTCAAGTTGGGCCTGTCAAGTACCTATCGACTGTGGCAGAAGAAGCCTCTCGCACGTTCAGAATGGAAATTGAGCTGAAGAATCCGGACCTTAATATTCGCCCCGGCATGATAGGTAAGGTCTACATCGAACGCCGCAAGGTAGCGGACGCCATAAAGGTACCGATCTTCGCTGTAGTTGCGCAAGACTCCCGTCGTTACTGCCTTGTTGAAGTGGATGGTGTTGCGAGGACACAAGAAGTCACTCTTGGCATCACTGATGGCAAAATGATCCAGGTAACATCCGGCCTTGAGGCTGGTGATCGACTGATTGTCGTGGGACACCGGGAGCTTGAGGATGGCGATCTTGTTCAGGTGATGAGCCAATAGCAAAGGTGTTCCTATGATCATCAGCAAAGTAGCAATCCAACGCACTGCGACCGTATGGGCATTCGTCATAATGATCGTCCTGTTCGGCGCTTTCGCATACTACACTCTCCCAAGAGAAGCGGCCCCGGACGTTGAAATCCCCTTTGTTTTTGTCACAACGACCTATGAGGGTGTTGCTCCTGAAGACATGGAGAGTGGTATTACCGTTATCCTTGAGAAGAAGCTCAAGGGCATCAGCGATGTCAAGGAGATTACCTCGCAGTCCAGGGAAGGTGTCTCCATGATCTCGGTCGAGTTCGAACCGACCCTCGAGATTGAAGATGCTCTCCAGAAGGTCCGCGACAAGATTGACCAGGCGAAGCCTGACTTGCCAGATGCTGCGGACGAACCTTTTATCACTGAACTTAATATTGCCGAGTTCCCGATCATGTTCATCAATGTCTCCGGGGACGTCGGATTGGTCAGATTGAAGTCAATAGCTGACGATCTCAAGGACCGTATTGAAGCAGTAAACGGTGTTCTCAAAGCGGAAGTTATCGGCGGTTTGGAAAGGGAGGTGAGGATTGAGTTCGACCCCGACCGCCTCGCTTCCTATCAAATACCACTTCCCGATCTATTGTCTTTGGTGGCAGAAGAAAATGCAAACGTATCTGGCGGCAGAGTTGACATTGCCGACAGCAGATATCAGATACGCGTTCCAGCGGAGTTCGAAGATCCTCTCGAGATCATGTCCTTATCCTTGAAACCCAATGGGGCAGAACAGATTTACCTCACGGATGTCGCCTCTATCATAGATACTCACAAAGACGTTGAATCCTATGCACGATTTAACGGTGAAGAGACAGTAACGGTCAGCGTTCAGAAACGCGTCGGTGAGAACATTGTGGAAATCGCCGACGAGATCAAGCAGATCCTCGCCGAAGAGAATGAAGGATTCCCCGCGGGTGTAACCGCAACCGTTACACTCGACCAGTCGCAGTTTATCCGAGATACCGTCTCAGATCTTGAGAATAACATTATGACTGCCCTGATCCTGGTGGTCGGCGTGATATTCTTCTTCATGGGCGGGCGAAATGCTGTTTTCGTCGCACTTGCAGTGCCCTTGTCGATGCTCATCACCTTTGCCACTCTTCAAATGATTGGCGTCACGCTCAATATGGTCGTTCTGTTCAGCCTGATCCTGGCCCTTGGAATGCTTGTCGACAATGCCATTGTGATTGTCGAAAACATATACCGACATATGCAACAGGGAGCCAACCGGAAAGATGCCTCCCTGACAGGATCTTCGGAGGTCGCATGGCCGATCATTACTTCAACGTTTACAACTGTTGCAGCCTTCACGCCATTGCTTTTCTGGCCTGGCCTTATGGGCGAATTCATGGCCTACTTGCCAATGACCGTCATAATAGTCTTGCTTGCGTCACTTCTTGTAGCGATGGCAGTAAACCCGACAATATGCTCCAAGTTCATGAGGGTCTTTCCGAAGAGAAGTTCTGATGAGGATAACCCGAAAAAGGCCAACCCGATAATACGCGGTTACGCTGCGATTCTTCATCTGGCACTTAGACACCCTTTCCCAGCCATTGTTCTCCCTATACTCTGTCTCGCGCTTGTCATTGCGGGTTACATATCATCAGATCTCGGAACCGAGCTGTTTCCCGATGTCGAGCCGCGAAGTGCTCAGGTTCTCATCAAGGCCCCTGAGGGCACGAACATAGAAGCGACCAATGAGATGGCTCTGCAAATCGAGGAGGTCATCAAAGAGCTTCCGGATATCAAATACTGTGTGGCAAATGTTGGTTCCGGCGGCGGCGGTGGATTCGGTTTCGACTCGGCCGGTCCAAATCTTGCGACTGTCTCAATCGAGTTTGTGGATAGACGTGACCGATCCCAAAAGTCCAACCTCACAATTGACCAACTCAGGGAGAAGCTCAAGAGCTTTCTGGGTGCTGACATCCAGGTCAAGGAGGAGGAACACGGCCCTCCGGTAGGCGCCCCCATCAGTGTTGAGATCTCGGGTGAGAATTTCGACGTGCTGTCCCGGCTATCCCGCGATGTCAAGCAGGTCATCCTGCAAGTGCCAGGAATCGTGGATTTGAGAGATGATTTCGTTGCTGCCCGACCTGAATTGCAGTTTCACGTTGACAGAGACAGAGCCACCCTGCTCGGACTCAGTACACGCTATATCGGAGATTTCGTTACAATGGCGGTGCAGGGGCGAGAGGTCGATACGTTCTGGGAGGGAAATGAGGAATACGACATCACACTTAGACTTGCCGAGCCGTTTAGAAGTGATCCAGTGAAAATCGGCCAACTCCTGATTCCCGATCGAAATGGAAACCAGATTCCCCTTTCTTCAGTTGCTCAGTTCGAGTTTGGCGGTGGTCTAGGGGCCATCAGCCGAATAGACCAGGACCGAGTTATTACGATTACGTCAAACGTGTCCGAAGGTTTCCAGTCACACCGTGTACTTCAGGAAGTCCGGGAACACCTAGACAACTTTCCGCTGCCAAGAGGTTATGAGATATCCTACTCAGGCGAAAACGAGGACACAGAAGAGGCACAAGCCTTTCTTGCCAAGGCCTTCGTAGCAGCGGTCATGCTCGTTCTTCTTATCCTGGTGTCCCAGTTCAACTCATTCTCTGTGCCGATAATCGTGATGTTCACGGTCATCCTCTCGATAACCGGAGTGCTTCTAGGATTGACTGTTACAAGAACGCCGTTTGGCATAATCATGACCGGAATCGGCGTGATAAGTCTCGCCGGAGTGGTTGTCAACAACGGCATTGTCCTTACAGATTATATCGAAAAGCTTCTTCGTAGAGGTCAAGACATAGAGACGGCGCTTGTGAATGCTGGCAAGACACGTTTACGGCCTGTTATGTTGACCGCTATCACAACGATCCTCGGACTCATGCCGATGGCTATCGGTATGAGCATCGATTTCAAAGCCATACCCGCACATCTCTCGACTCTTTTCGGCTCGGAAGTCGCCGTGCATAGACCTATCCTGGACTTCGCCAGTGAGAACGCCCAGTGGTGGGGGCCGATGGCTGTAGCCGTCGTATTTGGTCTGGCCTTCGCCACGATTCTGACGCTGGTAGTTGTCCCGACACTTTATTACCTGTTCTACCGACTCCGCAAGAGATTTGGCACCGAAGTGAAAGCAACTCCAAGTAAGGCGGTCTAATACTTGACACACGTGGACTTGACATTCTACCCCTTTCGGTCTTAGATTTTCCCTACGCTTTCACAAAGAATAGCGTATGCTTTTCAGTCACTATCAGCATTGTCACAGGAGGTCAGATGCAATATCGACCGTTGGGACCATCCGGCATCGAAGCGTCTGTCGTGGGAGTAGGCACTTGGGCCACTGGCGGCTGGATGTGGGGAGGCACAGATGAAAAAGCAGCAACAGAGGCCATTAGCGCCGCCATTGACGCCGGAATTACACTCATAGACAC
>Ga0180433_10006979_pt1 | contig 14591 bp, 13 predicted proteins | sample SS_ome_8_FD_132980 | JGI IMG/M metagenome (GOLD analysis project Ga0180433, IMG submission 132980) | Hypersaline lake sediment archaeal communities from the Salton Sea, California, USA - SS_1_D_1 metaG | ecosystem: Environmental > Aquatic > Non-marine Saline and Alkaline > Hypersaline >... | reverse complement strand
GCTGCCACCAGCCAGCCGGTGTTCAGCGGGACCACGGTGCAACTGACGGACAGGTATATCGCGTAGATGAGCAGCTTCAGCGGCGCGTGTTCGGGCGTGGTGAAGAACTGGCGTGGCCTGACGAACAGGTCGGCCCATGCGTGGCCCATCCGGCCTAGGAGCACGGTCACGGTCGTGACCAGGACCGCCAGCCAGGCGGCGTAGGCCATCAGCCAGCGCTTTATGCTGAGCCCGTCGCCGCCGATGGCCGCCTCAGCGACCCGCGGAGTCGTTTCCGTCGAGGATTCTTCCATCGTCCATCTGTACGATTCTGTCGGCCGATGCCGCCACGGATGCTGAGTGGGTAATCATCACGATCGTCTGGCCTTCTTTTCGGTTCGTTTGGCGCAGGATCTCCAGCAGGGCCTGGGAGTTGGTGGAGTCGAGGTTGCCGGTGGGCTCGTCAGCCAACAGGAGCGCCGGCCGGTGCGCCAGGGCGCGCACGACCGCCACTCGCTGTTGCTGCCCGATGGACATCTGCTCGGGCTTTCGTCGGCTTTCTCGGGCAACGCCCAGCGCCTCGAAGAGCTCCGCGACCCGGCCGTTGTCGCTCTTGCCGCGAATCCGCAACGACACGGCTACGTTGTCTCTTGCCGTCAGCACGTTGAGCAGGTTGAACCGCTGGAAGACGAATCCGATGTGCTCGCGCCGCAGGGCGTTTCGCCGGGCCTGACCGGCCGGGAGCGGCTGACCGTCAAGCTCGATGGCGCCATCGTCCGGGGGCGTAATGAGCCCAAGGACGTGCAGCAGCGTACTCTTGCCGCAGCCGCTGGGGCCCATGACCGCCAGGAACTCGCCGCGCCTGACCGTCAGGTCCAGACCCCGCAGCACGTGCACCGCCGCGGCGCCCTTGCCGAGCGTCTTGTGCAGGCCCGCCGCAACGAGAATGTTGTCGCAAGATGCCACGGTTCACTCCAGGCTCAGCGCTTCGAGCACGTCCACGCGCGTGGCGCGCCAGGCGGGGTAAAGGGCGCTCAGGGCGGCGCCCGCCAGGGCGGCCGTTGCTCCCGCGAGCACCCAGTGCCAGGTGATCGTAACCGTCAACAGCGGACGGAAATGTTGGATGGCCCACGCAGCTGCAATACTCAGCGCCAGCCCGATGACCGTCCCGGCTGCGGTAAGCAGGAGCGACTCGGCCAGCACCTGTCGCAGCAGGAAAAAGTTCGTCGCCCCGCCGGACTTGAGTATCGCGATCTGCCGCGTCTGCTGGAGCACCATCGTGTACAGGGTAATCATGATGAACAGGAACGCGATGACCAGCGCGATTACGTTCACCGCGTCCACGTAGGTGAACATGATGCCGAACTTGTGCTCCAGCATGTCGCGGTATTGGCGGACCTGGATAACCTCCAGGCCCGGCCGGCGGAGCTTGCGCGCAGCCAGCGACGCCTCGGCGCCGTCGGCGAGCTTGACGAAGAGTATGGTGCTCTTGGTGATGTCGCCGTTGCCGAAGAGCATCTGTGCGGCACGGCGGGGCATGTAGAGACGCGTCATGCCGCCGGCTGGGACGATTCCGACGATTTCGAAACGGTGATTGGCAGCTGTGACGACATCGCCCACGGCATAGTCGCCCGCGGCGGCCAGGCGGTCGTCGATCACCAGCTCCAGGCCGTTGTGTTGCGGGTCGGCCAGGTCGGCCTCGGTGATCTCGATCACTTCGTCGCTGTCGCTGTCGGTTAGCAGCAGCTCTTCGAGCCACTCACCGAACGCCCCGTCCGGATCGAACACCCGCCCGGCTGAGAGCTTCCGCCCCCCGACGAGCCGTTGGAAGTCGCCAACGTCCACGCCGGCGACGGTCTGATCCTGCCCGGCCAGACGCAAATGCCACAGGAACACCGGCACGACGTCCTCGACGAGCCGGCCATGCTTGGCGCGGAACCTGGCGGCATAGCGGTCCGGCACGCCGATTCCGCTCATCGTGGTGACGTTTTCGCCCCAGACGTCCGGGTAGACGATCAGGTCGGCATCGACGGCTTCCCAGCGGTCGGCAATTTCGTACAGGCTGCCGCGCGACAGCCCGCTGAGGGTCACCAGCATGCAGATGCCTATGCCGATGCCCAGCGCGCTGAGCACGCTGCGGAGCTTGTAGTGCAGGATGTTCGCCAGCGGCAGATACATGGGTGTTGTCCAGTGCCGGACCTCGCCGCCCGGCGGCGTCAGAGTCCGAGAATCTCGCCGAGCTCACTGAGTTTCGTTATGACGTAGTCGGCCTCGTCGGCCCATTCGGGACGCTCAGCCGTCACCAGCAGCGCGCTCGGAGCCCCGGCGGCTGCGGCGGCGGTGATATCATAGTGGAAATCGCCCACGCACAGCGTCCTTTCCGGGCGCAAGCCCAACCGGCTGCAGGCGCGCACAATGCCGTCGGGCTCGGGCTTGATAGGCCCGTCCTCGCGCGACATGGCCAAGTCGAACCGCAGGCTGTGACGCGCGAGCACCATTTCCATCGCTTCCCGAACATTGCGGGTCAGCAGGGCTGTCTTGAGACCGGCCTGGGCAATCGCCCGGAGCAACTCGACGGCGCCGGGCATAAGATCCGCCCGCTCAGCTGCGGCCAATTCGCGCTCGACCAGCTTGGCGTGTGCCTCGCGACGGCGTTCTGGCGGCATGTCCCCCAGGGCCTCCAGGATTCCCTGGCCGGACGGGATGTCCAATTCGGCGCGAATGGCTGCGAAGTCCAGCAGCGGCTGGACGATCGTTCCGTCCATGTCGAAGATCACGCCGTCAAAGCAGGGCATTTCCGCAGAACGCTCCCGATACTTCCGCATTCCAGCAATAGGGTTACTTTACACTCGGTAGTGGACCCAACGCCATGATAGAATCGCCTTTGACCATGAAGCCCACACCAGGAATCCTGCGAATTCTAGTCTTGCTGGGGGTCACAGCGGCAACATCGGTTGCGACGGGCGCCGGATGGTGGAATCGCAAGTACTCCTATCGCCAGGAGGTGAAGTTCGAGCCTTTCCAGCGATCAGGTTTGCCCGGCAGTGAGGTGGGCGTCGTGACGCTGTTCACCGGCGGCAAGTCAGCCCCGGACGGCAGCGACGTCCGCGTGGCGACCGCCAAGGGCAAGGAAGTGCCCAGCCTGGTGCTGATGACCGGTCCCGGAGACCGGCTGCGGGTGGCGTTTCGGGTCCGGTCGGACATCAGGACTTACTACGTGTACTTCGGCGCGAAGGAGCCCGCAGCCCCCAAGGAGCTCGAACTGCGGCGAGGAGTGCTGCTTGAGACGTGGGCAAACCCCGGCGGGTCGGCTACGACTGTCGAGGAGGCGCGGTCGATTATCGCCAAGGCCACCAAGCTGCTCGGGCGCGACTTCTGCGATCGGGTCTTTCTGGGGCACAACCCGTTCGGGCCGCAGAACAAGATAGTCAGCGTCTTCACCGGCCACCTGATCTGTCCGAAGGACGGCAAGTACAGCTTCGCCTCCAGCAGCCAGGACGCATCGTTTCTCCTGATTGACGACAAGGTGGTGGTTCGCAACGGTGGCCTGCATCCGCCGCAGGGGCGGGTGGAGAAGACCGGCAGCATTTCCCTGAAGCGAGGCCTTCACAAGTTGACCTTCTATCACATCTGCACCGGCGGCAACCCGGTCGCCGTGGCGGCGTGGCGCCCGCCGGGCCAGCGGAATTTCGTGCCCATCCAGGCCGAGGCGTTCGGTCCGGTCTGGGAAGGCAAGCCCGGACCCATCGAGCGGCGGGGGCGCAACATTACGGTCAGCTTCGTCCCGCAGCACAAGGGCGAATCGTTCATGGGCACGCGCTACTTCCAGGCGTATCGGTTCGAGCCGCTCATCGCCGGCCGGTCGACGGGGAATGTCGAGCTGAAGTGGGACTTCGGTGACGGCGACGTCTCAACCAGCCGGCGAGGCGAGCACGTCTACCTCTTGCCCGGTCAGTACACGGTCAAGCTCACCGCCCGGTCGCGGACGGCGGCCAAAGACGTCGAGTGGACCAACAGGCTTTTCGTCTCGCGTCCGTGGGACAAGACCACGCAACGGGACCTGGACGACCTTTCGCATCACGGGCGGATCGTAGCCGGCTATCGGTTCGAGTCGCTCGATACCGACGCGCTGGGCCCGGCAATGCAATTGCTGGCCCGGACCGGTCAGCGGCAGGCGCTACTGCGCGCCGGCGCGGCGCTGCTTTCGCGCGACGGCAAGGACGTTCAGGAGCTTGCGGGCGCGATGAGCGCCTATGCCGACGCACTCGTCGACGAGGGGCAACCGAAACAAGCCGTTGACGCCCTGTTGAGGGCATCGAAGATGCCCCAGGCCCCAGCCGTGGCTGCTACGCTGCTGGTCAAGGCAGGCAGGATAACGCTGGACGAACTCGGCCGGCCCGAGCAGGCCATAGCGCTGTTCGAGCAGGTCGCCAAGAAGTATTCGGCGCTGACCACCGCGCCGGTGATTCGGAATGCCCAGATCGGCAACGGCGATTCGTTCCGAATCTTGGGCAATCGTGCAAAGGCCGCTGAGGCCTATCGGGAGGCGAGCGTGCTGCAGCATCGCGGGCCGGGCAAGCTGGCCTTTGCCAGGGGCGACTACGCACGGCACGTCGAGGAATACATTCGCACCGGCAACGATACGGATGCAGCCGAGTTCCTGGACCGATGGGCCCAGGCGATTCCATCGGACAAGCTCGACGGGTACTGGTCGCTGATGACGGTGCGCCTGGCCGTAGCGAGGGGGCGATATGCGGACGCCGCGGGCGAGGCGGAGATTCTCCTGTCGGGCAACCCCTCCAGCCAACACGCGCCGGCTGTGCTGATGCTAGCGGCGGATGCTTACGAGAAGCTCAACCGTGTCCAGCAGTCCAGGGCGGCCCTCAAGCGGGTCGTGGCGAAGTATCCCGAGTCGCCGCTTGCCAAGCGGGCCGCAGCCCGACTGACGGGCGGCACCGGCAGCTGAGTCGCCGCAGGCAGGTCTGAAGAGCCGGGCCGCGCGGCGCTGGAAACGCCGGAGATCGGGTGGCGCGCTTGATTCACCTGTCCGGAATTCCGATAATGCTTTGTTGAATGAAGACCCGTGTCGTCAAAGTTCGCAGCAGCAATCAGGCCGCATCGGCCGCGAAGGCCGCACGCGCCGTTGCAGCGGGCAAGCTCGTAGGATTCGCTACAGAAACGGTTTATGGCATAGCTGCTCTGGCGACGGACGACGAGGCGATGGCCCGGCTGCGGGAGCTCAAGAGCCGCCCCGGCAGGCCGTTCAGCGTTCACGTTGGGCGGCCCGAGGACGTGGGACGTTACGTCGCCAGCGTGCCGACGCCGGCCCGGCGACTCATCGGCAAGGCCTGGCCCGGTCCGATAACGCTGCTGTTGCCCACAGGCGGGCGGCTTGCGGACCGCAAGCTTCAGCGTTCGGGTCTCTATGACCGGTTGTGTTCGGACGGGGTAATTGGGTTGCGATGCCCGGACCTGCCGGTTGCCCGGAAAATGCTGGCCGGTGTGGACGGGCCCGTCGTGGCGCCCAGCGCCAACTTGGCCGGGGAACAATCACCTCGCAGTGCCGCCGACGTGCTGGCGCAGCTGGACGGGCAAATCGACATGCTGCTCGACAGCGGCCCGACGCGGTACGGAACGGACAGCACGATCGTCCGGTTTTCCGGCGACGACTGGCGAATCGTACGTCGCGGAGTCTACGATCGACAGGAGATCCGGAAGCGAACGTGTTGGACGATCATGTTTGTCTGTACCGGCAACACGTGTCGCAGCGCGATGGCGGCCGGCATTGCCGGGAAGCTCCTGGCTGAGAGGTTCGGTTGCCGGGTGCGGGATTTGCCCAGCCGGGGGATCGACGTGATCTCGGCGGGGTTGTTCGCCGGGCCGGGCGCGGCGGCCTCGCCGGAGGCCATTCGAGCGGCCCGCAACCACGGCGTGGATATTTCCCGGCACCGAGCCCAAAACATAACGATCGAGTTGATAAATTCCGCGGACTTGATATTCTGCATGGAGGAGTTGCACCGTTCCAGGCTGTGTGATATTGCCGGCGATGCAGCGGCCCGGATCCGATTGTTGGACCCACGTAAGCCCATCGGCGATCCTGTCTGCGGGGGCATCGAGATTTACGCCCAAACCGCCGATAGGATCGAGAAGCTCGTCAGGAAGCACTTGGACAGGGAAGCGCCATGAGAATCGCAGTTGCAGCCGATCATCGCGGCCGAGCCGCCAAGGCAAAGATAGTCGTGATCCTCAGCGAGCAGGGACACGAGGTGCTGGACATGGGCACCAACAGCGACCATAGCTGCGACTATCCCGACTGCGCCTACGGACCGGCCAAGGCCGTCGCCGAGCAGAAGGTCGAACGCGCGATCCTGATCTGCGGCAGCGGGATCGGGATGACCATCTGCGCTAACAAGATCCAGGGCATCCGGGCGGCCTTGTGTCACGACGAGCTGACTGCGCAGATGTCGCGCCGGCACAACAATGCCAACGTGCTGTGCCTGGCCAGCGACGTGCTGGGCGACGAGCTTATGCGGCGGATCGTCTCGGGATGGCTGGAGACGAAATTCGAAGGCGGCGGCAGGCACGAGCGCCGCGTCCGCAAGATCGCATGGATCGAAGACGGACACGACCCAGCCTCGTACGATGCCGACAACGGGCTGTCGGAACAATGATCCCCCAGGCACCGCCTCGCGCGGCTGTTGCCTGTCGTCGGTGAGACCCGGCGGGTATTCACTCGCCGGCCAGCGCAGCCATGGCTTCATCGCTGCCGATCAGCAGCAGCACGTCCGCCGGCTTGATTACACTGTCCGGCATGGGCACCGAGATCATGAACTGCCGGGTCCGCGTCTGGCCCTGGTCGTCCACTTCTTCCACGGTCCGGCGGATTGCCACCACGTTCACGCGGTATTTCTTGCGCACCGCAAGCTGCTCGAGCGTCTTGTTGAAGAAGTGCTTCGGGGCGGCGACCTGGGCCAGGCTGTAGCCCTCGGCCAGTTCCACCTGCTGGATGATCGCCGGTGCGACCAGGCGGTTAGACCACCTGTCGGCGGACTCGCTTTCGGGATTGGCGATGTCGTCGGCGCCGATCCGCGCGAGGATCTGTCCGCGGATGCGCGTGGTCGCCCGGCTGATGACGCGCGGAACGCCCAACTGCTTGAGCGTTACCGTGGTCAGCGCATTGGCTTCGAAGTCCGCGCCGATCCCGACGATGGCGACGTCGACTTTGTCGATGCCCTGCGTGCGGAGGGCCTGCTCGTCGGTGCTGTCGAGACACACGGCCAGCCCAACGCGATCGCGGACGGTCTCGATCAGTTCCCGGTCGCTGTCGATGGCGATGACCTCGGCGCCAGCCTTGGCCAACTGCTCGGCCAGGCGGGTTCCGAATCGCCCCAGCCCGATGACTGCAAATCGTTCCATGGCTTCACCCGATTGTGATGTCTTCCGTTGGATAAGCGTATTCGACGCGGCGGATACCAGTGGTCAGCGCCGCCACCAGCGTCAACGGCCCGATCCGCCCGATGAACATCGCGGCGATGACAATCGCCTTGGCTGCGTGGTTCAAGCGCTGCGTCACCCCGGTCGACAGCCCGACCGTCCCGCAGGCGCTGCATGCCTCGAACAGCACGTCGATGAAGGATTCCCGCGGCAACACGATCGCCAGCGCCAGCGCTATTGCCGCCACGAGCATACCGTAAAGCAGCGCTACCGTCACGGCCCTGCGAAACACGCTCACCGAAATGCTCCGCTGGAACGCTTCCAGCTCGCCGCGGCGCCGGATCATGGACCATGCCCCGATAATCAGCAGGGCGAAGGTGGCGGTCTTTACGCCGCCGGCGGTGCTGGCCGGGCTGCCGCCGATGACCATCAGTCCGCACATCCACATCTTGCCGGCGTTCGAAAGCTCGTTGACGTTGATGGTGTTGAACCCGGCCGTTCGCGCGGAGATGGACTGAAACAGCGCCGCCGGCATGCGACGGCTGCGGGACATCGTGGCCCAGTCCGTGCGGGTCGCGCTGCCGGGGCCGTAGATGGCATGCTTGCCGATTACGTGGGGGTCCAGCGGCCCCGGCTCGACCGCCAGCAGTCCGATCGCGCCCAGCAGGATCAGTGCTGCGCTGGTCGTCAGGACCACGCGCGAATGCAGCGAGAGCCTCGGCCGGGCTCCGGACGGCCGTCCAACAGGGCCCTTCATCCAGGCTGCGAGCCCGCGGATTCGCCCCAGCACACACCTTGCCGAGTCCAGCAGCACCGGAAAGCCGATGCCGCCCAGAACGATCAGGGGCGCCATCACGCCGAGTATCTGCCAATGTCCGCGGAGCGGCCAGCGCCACACCTCGCCCACGCCCTGCATCATGTTGTTCGAGTAGAGCGAGAACCCCGCGTTGCAGAAGCTCGAGACGCTGTGGAAGACGCTGTCCCAGGCGGCCCTGGGCACGGGCGGGGCTGTGCTCATCGGGCCCTGCGGCGTCGAGAACATCGGGTACAGCAACACCGCGCCGACGATCTCCAACGCGAAGGTTACGATCACCACAAAGCTGACGGTGCGGGCGAGCCTTCCGATGCCGCCCGTGGACAACACGTTGTCCAGCGCCTGCGAGGTCCGGAACGACATCCCCTTGCCCATGAGCATCACGAGCATCGTCCCAAACAGCATTATGCCCAGCCCGCCCAGCTGGATCAGCGCGAGGATGACGGCCTGGCCGAAGATCGTGAAGTCCGCGCCGGTGTCGCGGACGATCAGGCCGGTGACGCACGAGGCGCTGGTGGCGGTGAACAGCGCGTCGAGGTAGCCGATGGATTGTCCCTCGGGCGTGGCCGCCGGGAGCATCAGCAACCCCGAGCCGGCCAGGCACAGGAACACGAAGCTGCCCACCAGCAGCCAGGTCGGGTGGATGCCGGCCTCGGCGAATTTCAGCTTGAACCCCACCGCTCGCAGCACCAGCGCCATGAGGATGTAGACCTGCGTGATGATTATGTAGAGCGTCCCGGCTGAGAGAATGCCGCGGTATCCGCCGTAGAGGTAGAAGCTCACCGCCAGCAGGGCCCCGGCCAGGGCGATCAGGCCGAAGTCCAGCCAGTTTTCCCTCAGATAGGCTGCGCGGCTGCGGGACAGGACCAGCCTTGCGAAGCGGTCCAGGACGAACAGGCCCACGATGATCGCCTGCGCGACGCGGAGCGTGGCCATCGACACCGGCGGCGTGCGAAACCCGTACTCCAGCACCAGCGTAGCCACGGCCACGGCGCCGGTGAGTCCCAGCAGCACGTCCATCGCCGTGAATACAGCCTGCCGTGGGTCGGCAGGTCTCGGTTGGGTCTGGTCTTTGCCCATGGCACTCGTTACGCCGCAGCCGGCGGCGAAGCAACGGCGCCGCTCGGCCATCAGCCAGGCGTCTTGCGACTACTGCTTGCCGTAGACTTCGTCGGGGTCGAAAAGCTTCTCGGCGACGATTTCCCACTCGCCGGCGTCGTTGAGCTTGCGGTAGAAGCACGAGCGGTAGCCCTCATGGCAGGCGGCGCCGTGCTGGACGACTTCGACCACGAGTGTGTCCTTGTCGCAGTCGGTGTAGATCGCCCGGACTTCCTGCGTATGTCCGGACGACTCGCCCTTCATCCAGTATTTCTGTCGGCTGCGCGACCAGAAGTGCGTCTTGCCGGTCTTGACGGTATCTCGCAGGGACTCCGCGTTCATCCACGCCATCATCAGCACATTCTTGGTCTCGGCGTCCACACATATGGCCGGGATCAGCCCGTCGGCGGTGTACTTGAGGCCTGCAATCGTCTGTTCCAACTTGCTCACTCGACAACTCCTCAGGTGCGGTTGCGTTTCGGACATGCTATCGCACAGCGGCGCGCCGGTCAATCGGCCAAGCCGCCATCGCCCGAGGCGTTGCGCGGCAGGACTCACCCTCCCGAGAGCAGCTCGAGCTTGCCTGCGTACGCGCGGAGCATCTCCCGCCGAAGTTGCTGGTGGTGGGGTGCGTTCAGGCCGGGATCGTTCTTGACGATCTCGAACGCGTCCCGTCGGGCCAGGCGCAGCAATTCGAAGTCTTCGATCAGGTCGGCGACTTTCAGTTCCGGCAGGCCGTGCTGCCGTGTGCCGAAGAACTCGCCCGGACCGCGGAGTCGCAGGTCTTCCTCGGCGATCTTGAACCCGTCGCAAGTGGCCTCCAGAACTTCCAGACGCTGGCGGGCGATGGCGTTTCCGGGCGAGGCTACCAGGATGCACACGGCATTCTGGACCGAACGCCCGATGCGCCCGCGAAGCTGGTGCAGCTGGGCCAGCCCGAACCGCTCGGCGTGCATCACCACCATGACGTTGGCGGCTGGGACGTCCACGCCGACCTCGACCACGACCGACGCGACCAGCACCTTCACGCGCCCGGCGTGGAAGTCAGCCATCACGGCCTGCTTGTCCGTCGCGGGCATCTGGCCGTGCACCAGTCCCACGCCAAATTCGCCCAGCGGGCCGGCTGCGAGCTCGCGGTAGGCGTCCTGGGCGGCGGTTAGCTGAAGCTCCGGCGAAGGGCTCACCAGCGGATAGATGAAGTACGCCTGCTGGCCGGCCTGGAGCTGGTCGTGCACGGCGGCCAGCACTTCGGGGAGCTTTTCCCGGCTGACGCAGCGGGTGATCGTGGTCCCCCGGCCCGGCGGCATTTCGTCGATCACGGAAACGTCCAGGTCGCCGAAGACCGTCAGCGCCAGCGTCCGCGGGATCGGCGTAGCCGTCATCACCAGGTAGTGCGGGGCGAAGCCCTTGCCGCGGATCGACGTTCGCTGGCGGACGCCGAACTTGTGCTGCTCGTCCACGACCACCAACGCCAGCTGCGAAAACTGAACGTCCTCGCCGATCAGCGCGTGCGTACCGACGACGATGTCGATGTCGCCCTTGGCCAGGCCGTCGAGGGTTCGCCGGCGTTCGATGTCCTTCTGCCCGCCCACCAGCAGGGCGATGCGGACCTTGGAGCCTTGGAGATAATCGAGAACTTTCTGGTAGTGCTGGCGGGCGAGGATTTCCGTCGGGGCCATGACGGCTGCCTGCTTACCCCGCGCCACGGCCAGCAGTGCGGCGTACAGCGCCACGACCGTCTTGCCGGAGCCCACGTCGCCCTGGAGCAGGCGGTTCATCGGTCGTTCGCGGGCTAGGTCGGCGGCGATTTCCCTGACGGTGCGGTCCTGGGCGTCCGTCAGCTTGAAGGGGAACCTCGCGCGGATGCGCCGGTCGATCTCGGCGGAGTTGGCCAGCGGATGTGCCGGCCGGCTGACTTCTCGCATGCGCGTTATCGCGATGCCCAGCTGCATCAGCAGGCACTCGTCGTAGGCCATACGCCGCCTGGCCCGGGACCAGTGCTCTTTGTCTTCCGGGCGGTGCATCGCGACGATGGCCGGGGCCCGGCCCAGAAGCCCGCGCTCGCGAAGATAAGGCCGGTCGAACCATTGCGGGATCAACTGCTCAACTTGCGGCAGGACCTTGCGTATGAGGTAACCGATCTGTCCGCTGGTCAGTTTCGCCCCAGCCGGGTAGACCGGCAGCAGCTCGTCGGCGTCGAAGTTCGTCCCAGCCGGGTCGTAGATGACCTGGAAACGCGGATTGACGAACTGCACAGCCTCCTTGTAGAGGGAAACCTTCCCGCTGACGACCAGTTGCGTGTTGACCTTGATGCGATCGCGAAGATAGCCGCCGTGAAACCACTTCAGCAGCACCCATCCGGTCTCGCCCTCAAGCTGGCATTCGAAGAAGGGCCGCCGGCCGTAGGGGCGGTAATTCGTCGCGACGACTTCCCCGGCGACGGTGGCGCTGGGCTCGTTCCCATGGAGCGAACTGATCGGCTGGGCCTGGCGGCGCAGGTCGAACCGGCGGGGAAAGTACATCAGCAGGTCTTCGACGCTCTCGATTCCCAGCGAGTGAAGCTGTTCGGCGCGGGCCGGGCCGACTCCTTTTACGTACTGCACGGGGGTTTCGAGCGTGAGAGCCGGCACCTTCGCCCTTTCGCGGCGGATCTACTTGTCCGGCAGGACGATTTTCTGGCCGATGCTGAGCTTCCGCGTGTCCAGGCCCGGGTTGGCTGCGACGATGTCCTTCCACCGCTTCGGGTCGCCGAGGTGCTTCCTGGCGATCGACCAGAGCGTGTCGCCTTTCTGGATGGTGTAGGTTCTGGGCGTCACAGCCTGCGGTTCTGCAGCCGGGGCTTGTGGCTGCTCGGCGGCTGGAGCTTCGGCTCCTGGCGGCGCTTCGGCAACTGTGGGGGTCTCGGCTGCGGCTTGCGGAGGCGCCGATTCGAGCGGTTGGAGGTAGTCCAGTTGTCGGCTGGGCGGCTCCAGAGAGGTCGTCTGGGGGCCTTCCGGCGCCTTCTTACAGCCTGCCGCAGCCAGGATCGACGCAACGATAAGGACCGTACCGACGTGTCGCATGATTGTGCCTCCCGATTTGAGCAGAATAGGTCAATTCGCCGCTGACGATCATAGCCAGCGCGCGGGCTGTGTCAAGGTGCAGGCCAGCCGTGCTCGCCGATGAGCTTGACGAACCGCACGCCGCAAATCTGCCGGCGGCGGACGCGATCGCCATGCTTGTGGAGGACCACCAGGGACTGCGAAAACATCTCGCCGACGGGCACGACGATTCGGCCGCCGTCGGCCAGCTGGTCGATCCACGGCTGGGGGACCTGTGGTGTAGCGGCGCCGCAGATGATCCCGTCGAACGGCGCTTCGTCGCCCAGGCCCAGCGTGCCGTCGGCGGTGTGGACCGAGACGTTCGTGACCCCCAACTCCGCCAGCGTCTGCCTGGCCCGCTCGGCCAAAACGCCGAGGCGTTCGACCGCGTGGACGCACTTGACCAGACGGGCGAGGATGGCCGACTGGTACCCGCTGCCCGCGCCGACGTCCAGAACGCGATGGTGCGGCTGGGGCAAGAGCTCCTGGACCATGAGCGCTACGATGTAAGGTTGGGAGATTGTCTGGTCGTGTCCGATGGGGACCGGCCGGTCGGCGTAGGCTTCGCCCTGGTAGCGGGGCGGGACGAACCGCTCGCGCGGTACGGCGGCGAAGGCGTCGAGGATTCGTTTGTCGTCGATGCCCCGCATCCGCAGCTGGTGTTCGACCATTCGAGATCGCTCGCCTGCCGGATTGCTTTTCTCATCGCCCATACCCGGTTATTATACGTGCGATTCCGGACGATTGGCACGCGACAGGAGCATACGCGATATGGCCAGGGCTTCCCTGAAAGTCAGAATTGCGACATTGCTGACGGATTTCGGCACGAACGGCCCTTACGCAGCGGCGATGAAGGGTGCGATACTGCGCCGGTATCCGCTCGCCCGCCTGGTGGACATATCCCACGACATCCCGGCCCATGACGTGCTGACGGCTGCGTTCGTGCTTGCACAGGCGGCGCCGCAGTTCCCGCCCGGCACGGTCCACGTTGTGGTGGTGGACCCCGGCGTGGGCACCCAGCGGCGCATAATGGCGGCGACCTTCGGGGAACAGACGTTTCTGTTCCCCGACAACGGCGTGATCACATTCGTAGCCGAGACGATGCCGCTGGAGAGGATCGTTGTCGTACGGAATACGAAGTATCTTCCCCCCGCTGATCCGTCAGCGACTTTTCACGGGCGGGACATATTCGCCCCCATCGCGGGCCATGTCCTCGGCGGCGTTGACATCGACCGGCTCGGCCCGCAGCCCGAAACCTACAAGCTGCTTGAAGTGCCCACCCCCGCCGTGCAGGGCGATGCCCTGGTCGGCCAGGTGATCTACGTGGACACCTTCGGCAACCTCGTCAGCAACATCACGGACAACGCGCTGGTGCAGACGCATCCGGCGCTGGATCGCGTTCGGGTTTTCTGTGCCGGCAGGGATGTCGGGCCGTTGCAGGGGGCCTACGGGTTTGTCGACCAGGGCCGGCCGCTGGCGATCGTCAACTCCATGGGACGTATTGAAGTGGCGATCAACCGCGGCAGGGCCTGCGATGCGCTCGACGCGGGCCTGGGAACGGAGATTCGCGTTCAGGAAGCTAAGAGCGCCTGACAAAATGACGTTGCATTCGACCGGCTTGTTGACCGCCTGGCGGCGTCGGGCTGCATCGCCAACCCGCCGGGTTGGCTGCTTCGCCCTCCTGGCCAGCCAGCCAAACGCTCGGTCTCGGTGCAACACGGCATTTTGTCAGGCGCTCTAAGCGCCAAGCATCGCTCGAACGAAGTGGGAGTATGGATTTGACGCAATCCGGCAAGCAAGCTCACGAACCCCGCGACGCACGCCGCCTGGCGGCGATGGACAAGCAATACGTCTGGCACCCCTTCACCCCGATGCGGCAGTGGCTCGACGACGAGCCGTTGATTATCGAGACCGGCGAGGGCTTCGAACTGATCGACCCGGCCGGGCGGCGCTACATCGACGGATTCTCCAGCCTGTGGTGCAATCTGCACGGCCATTGCGTCGGGGCGATCGACGCAGCCGTCCGCATGCAGCTGGACAAGATCGCCCACAGCACGCTGCTGGGTTTCGCCTCGCCGCCGAGCATCGAATTGGCCCAACGGCTGGTGCGGATTTCGCCGGCGGGCTTGGAGAAGGTCTTTTACAGCGACAGCGGCGCCACGGCCGTGGAGATCGCGCTGAAGATG
>Ga0180433_10006978_pt1 | contig 14592 bp, 13 predicted proteins | sample SS_ome_8_FD_132980 | JGI IMG/M metagenome (GOLD analysis project Ga0180433, IMG submission 132980) | Hypersaline lake sediment archaeal communities from the Salton Sea, California, USA - SS_1_D_1 metaG | ecosystem: Environmental > Aquatic > Non-marine Saline and Alkaline > Hypersaline >... | reverse complement strand
TGGGTAAAAACACGCTGCACTTGCTACTTTGCTTTTATATAATAGTTCTTCACAGACAATCAAAATTGTCCAAATTGATATTAGTAGGCCTTATTTTATCTTTAGAATCATTTGTTTATTATGATACAACAATACCATTTTTATCTTATATTATACCATTATCTCTGATTTACATACGAACAAAGAGAACATTTCAGAAAACAGCCATTTTGCCCTACTTGTTCTTACTTCTATACATGCTAATAGGACAGCTATTGGTAGAGCCTTACATCCTAACAATAGCACCGGTGAAAGGCTATACATTTGAGCAAATCTGTGCTAATTTATTAATGTTAGTAATATTTTTGAAATTCTGGCCTAAAGGCTCACTAGGCAGTCGCTTGTAGCTCTTGCTATAAGAGGAAAGTCCGGACTCCTAATGAACAAGATACCTTAGAAGAGCAATCAACTAAGGGAGGCGTAAGCCTATGGAAAGTGCCACAGAAAACAACCGCCAAATCGATTTATCGGTCTGGTAAGGGTGAAAACGTGAGGTAAGAGCTCACGATATGACACAGCAATGTGCCATAGGGGTAAACCCTATCTGGAGCAAGACAAAGTAAGTATGTTTGGTTGTTCGTTCCAATTTAAACATACGGGTATGTCGCATAGATAAATGGTTGCCACTCCAAAAAACGTCAAAAGCTTATTTTGGAGAACAAAATCCGGCTTATTGGGCGCCTTTAGGACAATTTCAATACGTTTTAAATATTTAAACGCCATAATCTATATGGAAATAAAAAATTATATCTGGATTATTCCGTTCGTCAGCTTTTTATCAGGTTATATTTTGTTGGCCAAAATATTTACCACAGAAAAATTCCCCACCCCATCAATCGTAGGTACGCAAATACTACAAGCTGTTACAACTCTAAGCAATCACAATTTAAATATACGATTCATCGCTCAAAAAAATGATCCTGACTTACCTCAAGGAACTGTTCTTAGCCAAACACCACATGCTGGAAAAAACATAAAACCTCGTCAATCAGTTTATGTCGTTATCTCTAAAAAACCCCCAAAAACAAGGTGTCCAAATCTTGTCAACCAGCCGATTGATTCGATTATAAAAATAGTTGAAGAAAAAAATATAAGAAATAAAAGCTACCTTTTACCTGGTCAGCATCCGAACAGTTTTTGTATAGCACAATCTCCAACTCAATCAACACTCCTAAAAGAAAATAGTGTTATAACTTATATCTCTTGTGGAAATAAAAAGTCAGTACTGCTGCCAAACTTAAAAAATAAAAAAGTTTTTGAAATTGTAGATTTTTTAAAAAATTATCCCGTAAAAATTGAAATTGTTCATTCAAAACAGTACAAATCCGACGACACAGATTGTCAAGATAAGACAGTTATTGATCAGAGGCCATTAGCAGGATCAATAGTCACTTTAGATAAAAACAACCCTCTCTTAATTCATCTTAAAGTTTGAAGGTTATTAATAAAACTTTCTACCGTCTGATTTCCAAAAACAACCCCATAAATAGATGTAAAAATAGGAAGGTCGATATTGCTCTTTTGAATAATTTGATAAACGGACTTAATTGTATTTATTCCTTCTGGGATTGCACCTGTTTTTTCTAATATCTCATTCAGATTTTCACCCAAACCTAAATGCCTACCAACCATAAGGTTCCTGCTTGCCCCCCCCGTGCAAGTTAAAACCAAATCCCCAATCCCTGCCAGGCCATACAATGTTTCTTTTTTTGCTCCCAAATAATTTGCAAACTCTACCATCTCATGTAACCCTGCTGTAATCATAAAAGCTTTTGTATTGTCAGAATATCCTGCACCATCTAGAATGCCCATAGCTACTGCAATAACATTTTTTAGAGCCCCACCTACAGAGACACCTATTAAATCGTTAGATAAATGGGCTTTGAAAAAATTATTATCAACAATGCCCTTCAATTCTTCTGCTATCTCGTTATTGTCTGAAGCAATATCAACGGCTGTTGCCTGTTTTAACATTAAATCCTTAGCAAAACTTGGACCAGATAAGACTGCCTTGCCTACTTGAGAACAAAAAACATCATCAATCATCTGATAAGGAAACAATAAACTGCCCTGCTCTATCCCTTTGCTCAGAACCACCCACGCTTGTTTGTTACTAAAATATGGTTTTGCTCGTTGCAATACGGAACGTAAAAATTTTACTGGAATTGCCTCAAACACCCACTCAACGTCACTCAAACAAGCCTCAATATCTGTTTCTGGATGGATATTATCACTTAATATTGCATCAGGAAAACAAACTTCATTACGATGTTTTTTTACTATTGATTCTACTGCAGATGGATTGTAACACCAAAGATTAACTTTATACCCATTACTACCCAAGAGATCAGAAACTGCGGTGCCCCAAGCGCCTGCTCCAAGTACGCAAACTCTTTTCATATTCCAAAATTCCTTTTTCTATTTTTGTAATCTCTCATAACCTCCTGCAAATGAACTTCTGTCAGATCAGGCCACATAAAATCAAAAAAGTAAAACTCACTATAAGCAGATTGATAAAGAAGAAAATTACTAAGCCGCACTTGATCACCGGTCCTGACAATTAAATCTGGCTCGGGAATACCCGATGTCCACAGATGCTGCTCAAATAGTTCATCCGAAATATCGGCTTGATTAATCTCTCCAGTTTTTACCTTTTTTGCTATATTTTTTACCCCATTCAAAATTTCTTGACGAGCACCATAGCAAAATAAAAAATTAAGATTTAGTCTAGATAAATGGGCTGTATCTTTTTCTATTTTTTCACACACAGGTAAAACATGATCGGGAAACACAGAACGATCACCAATAAATCTAACTCTCACACCATTTTCTACAAACTGCTTTGTACCCTTTTGGGTTTCATTAACAATTAAACTAAATAAATATGATTTTTCTTCTTTAGATCTTCTAAAATTCTCCAAAGAAAATGTATACAAAGAAAGATAAGAAATTTTATTCTTTAAACAAAAACTAACAACTCGTCTTATCGTATTTGCTCCCTCTTTATGACCGTTTAAATTCAACAATCCTCTTTTTTTTGCCCAACGACGATTACCATCCATAACAAATGCTATATGTTCAACCATAATTCATCCTTATAGACAAAAGCCTTATATAGGTTAAATCTAAACTCTTCTAGTTCCCGCAAAATTAATTACAGGAAACACAACAAGTGAAACAGGACTTCTTTTTTTCAACTTGTTTCCCAACAAATTGAAAAGTTTATAAAAAGCAACAATCGCTGATGCTATGGCTAATCGCTCCAAAAATACAATAGGAATTAACGAATTCCATACCTCAGCACTCATACCAACAGTATAAATCCAAATAACTGAACCAACGGCATGGGCAACAAACGTGCTACCAAGGGCATGCAAAAATATATTTTTGGTTTTTATAAAATAAATAACGATAGGAATCAACCAATAAAATGAGTAGGCAAACGCCTGTAATCCAATGGGATTTAAAATAAACAATATCATACACAATGCAGGCAAAAAAAGTCGAATAACAATATTTTCAGATGACATGTAAAGAGAAGCAAACAAACCGGGAACATAAAAAGCTAAAATATGTAACGACGAGATTCCAAAAATAAGATATCTAAATAAAATTGCAAAAACAAAAATAACAAAACTTAGAAATCCTCCACCAAAAAGACCTGCTAACGGCACCGCAGCACTAGAGCCAGAAAAAAGAGCTCTATAAGAACCCAGAATAAAATTAATCTTAAAAATAGAAGAAATCTTTATTATACTTACAAAAAATAGTAATTTTACTATCATATTTACAAGTAACCTAAATGAGATTTTACTAAACTTCACCAAAATTCCTCCGGATAATATTATAAAATTAAATTGTTACATCATGTTACTATGAAAAAGGCAAAATATGAAATATTCCGCAGTAATCTTTGACCTTGATGGGACAATAATTAACTCAATGCCAGTATGGAAAAAGGCTGTAAAAGAGTTACTTCAAAATAAAGGTATAAACTTAAATATAGAAATGGAAACTAAACTGACAAAAAAAACAACAGGCTTAGGTATTAAAGAAACTTTCGTGATAATTAAAGAAGCTTTTAATATGACTGATACCATTGAAACACTAATTGATGAGCAAGTGAAAATAGCTCACAAAATATACAAACAAGAAGTATGTTTTATAGATGGCTTTTTAGATTTCCACAACAAACTTAAAAAACGACAATTAAAAAATGGCATAGCAACTAATGGCAATAGAAATTCATTGGGCCTTGCAAAAAATACATTTAATTTGGAAAAATTCTTTGGCAACCACATCTACTGTGTCTCAGATGTTAATGATATAAGCAAACCTGCACCCGATTTATTCCTACACGCCGCAAAAAAATTAGGTGTACAACCAAGTAAGTGCATAGTAATAGAAGACTCAATTTTTGGAATAAAAGCAGCTAAAAAAGCTGGGATGTTTTGTATAGGAATAAATACTGGTAATAACCTGCAGCTAATTAACGAAGCTGATTTTATAGTTGAAAAATACGAAGATATAAATTTAGATACAATTTTGACATAAAAATTAAATAAAAAAATGTAATCATAACAGTAAGGACGACTTTCAATGGAATTTTACGTATACGCGATTCTCATAGCATCAATACTGCTCGTATACTTTTTCAACAAACAAATTTCATATAAAAAATACGCTATAAAAAAAATAGAAGTCAAATACAAACCGGTAACACCACAAAACACAATAATAACATTCGATCTTCATGATGTATTAGTTAAATACGACTACAAAGCTATATTTAATAATCTGTGGCAATGCGATAAAAAATTTAATCTATTCATCGCATTATTAAACCCGTTTTTTTTATACGATGTCGTCAAACTTCTGTTGCAACATGCTGTAGCAGAACAATATATTGTAGGCCTCGGAAACAAATACAAAAGATTAACACCTTTTATTCCACTTGGAATAAAAATCGCAAACTGCCAAAAACCTGTACCACAAATGCTAAACCTACTAAAAGAACTAAAACAAACAGGTTATACATTGCATCTCTTTTCCAATATAGGTGCAAAAATATTAGATGACTTTAAAAAGCAACTTCCAGACCTATTTCAATACTTAGAAAAAGTTACCGTTCCGTCCGAAAAAAATGGATACCTCAGAAAACCATATCAGAAGGCGTTTGAAAACTTTACAAAACAACACAACAAACATAATAAACAGATTATTTTCATAGATGATAAAATAAAAAATATCAAAACTGCTGACAAAAACAAAATAATAGGCATACTATTTCAAAACCCTAAACAGTTAAGAGAAACATTTAAAAGTACAGGGATTATAAAATAAGGATTACCTCTGTGAACACTCTATTATTCCTATCGATATTCTCCTCATCGGACCATAACATGCATCTGCATGTGTAATATATGATTTATCTTACTTCATCTATATAAAATATAATAAAATAATTTTAAAGAATATCTATCATCTAAATATGATAAAGGAATAACGTGAATTATCTTCTATTCTTATCTATTTTTTTTGCCCTCAGTATATTTTATTTTATTCTGGGATACATTGCCTCCAAAAAAATGGAAAAAACATCCGACTATTTTCTTGCTGGACGAAAACTAGGACTAGTCCCTGTAACATTTACTCTTATAGCGACTCAACTTGGTGGAGGAATGTTACTAGGAACATCCCAAGAAGCTTATTCAATTGGATTGTACGGAATTATGTACACAGTCGGAATGAGTCTAGGTTTTTTAATCCTTGGTTTAGGATTTGCCTCAAGGCTACAGTCATTTGGAGTATCCACTACCGCAGAACTTTTTGAAACAAAATATAAATCACCAAACCTTAAAAAAATAGCATCTTTACTTTCTGTAGTAGCCATGTTTGGTCTTTTGATCGGCCAAATTATTGGCTCTAGATTTTTAATTGAGGGACTAGGCATACATAACGAATTCGTTTTTATAGCTTTTTGGGCAATCGTAATAACCTACACAATTATGGGAGGCCTTAAAGCTGTAGCAATTACAGATACTGTTCAAGTTATTTTCGTAATAGTTATTTTTAGCAGCATATTTATATTTTCACTTTTGAATGAACCAATCTCATTTTTTTCATTTTTACAACTTACCAAAAACCAATATTTTTTTTCATCTGCCAATATATCTTATAAAAGCTTAATAGGCATAGCATTAATGCCTGCACTATTTTCATTAATCGAACAAGACCTTGCACAAAGATTTTTTGCATCTAGAACAAAAAAAATAGCTGCCGTATCAGCAATCTTAGCTAGTATATTCCTATTACTCTTTTCCCTTGTTCCAATCTACTTTGGAATGAAAGCAAAACTAATGGGAATAGAGTTTTCAGGCAGTCCATTAATTCCAGTAATAAGCCTTTTAACAAATGAATTCGTTCTCATTTTGGTAGTATGCGCTATCATCGCAGCAATAACTTCCACAGGAGATTCACTTTTATGCGCAATCAGCTCAAATGTATCACAAGATTTTAACTTTTCTTTTTTAGGAATAAAAAACAAACTTAGACTATCAAAAACAATAACCTTTTTTATAGGAGTATTGGCTGTTATAGGCTCATACTTTGTACCAAAAAACATAATCTCTATTATGATAGGAAGCTATGAAATATCTGTCTGTTGTCTTTTAATTCCACTTTTGTTTAGTTACTTCAAAGAGAAACTCAATAAAAATGCAGCCATCGGATCAATTATTTTTGGACTTGCAGGTTTTATACTATTCAGAATATACCCTATACCATTTCCGCGAGAAATCGCCTCTTTAGTCCTCTCAATGATCGGTTACCTTATGGGAAATAAATGTAAATAAAACATATAACATAAAAAAGGAGAGTAATGAGTCACCTAATTTTTCTAACTATCTTTTTTATAGTTGGAATTTTAAACCTAGCATTGGGACTTTTGGCGTCCAAAAATGTAAAAACAACAAAGGACTTCTTGGTAGCAGGAAGAAGTCTAGGCCTTATTCCAGTAACACTGACACTACTAGCAACCCAGATCGGTGGAGGTATGCTTTTAATTACAGATCAAGAAGCGTACAAAATAGGTTACTTCGAAACATTATACTCACTAGGGGTGGTACTTGGACTCCTAATACTCGGTCTTGGCATCGCATCAAAACTAAGATCATTAAATATAACAACAACATCTGAGATTTTCGAACTCAAATATAACTGTCCAACGCTAAATAAAATTGCTTCCATATTTTCTATAGTCTCTTTATTTGGAATTTTGGTTGGTCAAATAATAGCATCACGCTTGGTACTTAGCCATTTAGGAATAGAAAACGAATTTTTAACAATCATTTTCTGGTTATTCATAATGATTTATACCACAACCGGGGGATTAAAAGCTGTTGCATTTACAGACAGTTTTCAGGTCATTTTTATATTTCTAGTGCTTGGCAGTATATTTTTATATACATTTTATTTTGAAACTGACACAATATTCTCAATATCGGCAATTATAAAACATCAGAAACTTTTTCCTAATATAAAAATAAATCATTCTGACATCCTAAGCATTATTTTAATGCCTGCACTATTTTCACTTATTGGACAAGATGTTGCACAAAGATTTTTTGCATCTAAAACAAAACGTATCGCAACAATTTCAGCATTACTCTCCTGCATGCTTTTAATTATCTTTTCATTTATCCCACTATATTTTGGTATAAAAGCTAAACTTTTAGGGTTAGAGCTAACAAAAAATCCATTTTTAGCCGTTATCAGCAAACTAACAAATGAAACAATAGGCGTATTAGCTGCTTATGGCATTATGGCGGCAATTACATCAACAGGGGACTCTCTTTTAGTTGCTATAATCTCCAACATGTTTCAATTCTTTAAAAATGGTGTTTTAGGAGTTAAAAATAAATTAGCATCAATTAGAATCATGACCTTAATTACGGGCACCCTAGCCCTTATCTTCTCTTACTTTATACCAACAAATCTTATCCGAATTATCATAGGAAGTTACGAGCTATCTGTATCTTGCCTGCTAGTACCAACTCTTTTTGGATATTTCAAAAAGAACCTGAACAAAAAAGCTGCAATGACCTCTATACTGTTTGGACTTGTAGGATTTATTCTCTTTAGGATATATCCAACACAGCTACCAAGGGGAATAACCGCGACATTCCTTTCACTTATGGGTTATTTTATAGGTAATAAAATCAAATAACACAACATTAACCCACCACCAAAATACTCTAATAGAAATTATTTTGAAGTTTAACCGTTGTATTTATGCTATAATTTTAGTATAATAAGAATCAGAGGTATAAAAACTATCGAACTATTTCGATACATAATGGAGGAAAAAGATGAAAAATCTTAAAATCACATTGTTTTTGTTCAGCTTATTTGCTATCCCATACATGGCTCATGCTCTAGATATAGTTGTTGTAAATAATTTGTCCAGAGATATTCGACTAAAAATAGAATCTGACAAAGATCTAGGAGAAATAAATACTACCCCTTACATAACGCCAATAAAAGTAACAGAAAATGAGTTCAAAATAGACTTAGCCTCAGGCGATACCGTTATCATCCAAAACTTTAAAAAGGATAAATGGAAACTCTATTATTCTCAAATATATGTGGGAAACCTTCAACAATATGCCAGAGGATGGCAGTATAGTACAATAATAACACCGGAAAAATTCGAATTCCCTAAATTTACACAAGTCATCGCTGCAAATATATCCCCGGGGTATCTAGGTAGAAGCTATCTCAAAACTACAAGTCGAGGAATCTGGAGTAACGGCGGTGACCCAAAAGATCTAACATTCATTAAAACAACTATCGATATCAACAAAAGCTTTATAGAAATGGAAAAAAAATATGAAAATGAAAAACCGGATTTACAAAACCTATTAAAAGATTTTGCAATAATAAGTAGGTGGATAAAAACAATAAAAGAAAGTAGCCCTGAATATTACATATCATCAGGCGAGCCCCAATTTTTTGCAGTTCTCTTGAAAAAACTAGAAAATTTACGAATAGGTAAAATTATTCCACAACTACCAAAAAACTATCAGGTAGGCTTCTTAAAAAAATATCAAAAATGGAAACAAAAATAATTGATTTTGGATCACTACAATTCTCAGGATATAAGAAAATATCCTGAGAATTGACTTATAAACGCTACTTATTCTTTAAATAATGCAACAAAATTTTTTTCATCTTTTCCGCTTTTTCATTTTCATCGTTATAAAATACCCTTATGTTATCACCTCGTATATCATTTTTAAAATCAGGCCAAATATAAGCAAATAGATGCACCTCCTTATCCTGCTTTGTCAATAAGACCGCTGTAATATCTTTACTCGATAACGTATAATTCACACACCCATACCCAATTTTTTCTTCTTCTATGTCTTTGACATAACCTGCATACCCATCTGGAGCTTTAAGCCTCATACACAAAATAGAAAATGAACTGCTCAGAATAACAACATTAAAGAGCATCAAATAAAAAATATTTAATTTTTTCATGATTTTCCCTTCCCACTAAAAATAAGAGTTAAGCAAAAACAGCACAGAAAAAAGACCTATATAAAGCTTATACCAAATTTATTGTAGGGTAAAATAATCCACTATAAACATATTCCATGAAAGTTTGCAAAAAAAATATGCGTAAAAAACCCCGATCCGCTGGGCCATTGGCAGATAAATGAAATATTTAGTATAATTAAAAGATCGCCGTGATAAATTGCCAGAAACAACCTGGCTCAAACCAAAAAACTTTGAAAGCAATTGATTATGAACTATTTACTTTTCATAGCTATATTTTTTTCTTTCGGTTTACTTTATTTTGTACTTGGATGGATAGCATCAAAAAAAATTAAAACAAATTCAGACTATTTTCTGGCAGGAAGAAGCTTAGGCCTAACATCAGTAACATTTACCCTTCTGGCTACTCAAATTGGAGGGGGAATGCTTCTAGGAACATCTCAGGAAGCTTATAACATTGGCTTTTACGGTATAATGTATACCGTTGGGATGAGCTTAGGATACATTCTTCTTGGTTTAGGCTTTGCCTCAAGACTACGAGCATTAAATATATCTACTGTAGCAGAACTTTTTGAAACCAAATACAACTCTCCAATACTAAAAAAACTTGCATCTATTCTTTCTGTTGCGACAATGTTTGGTCTTGTTATCGGCCAAATCGTCGGATCAAAATTTTTAATTGAAAGCTTAGGCATACATAACGAATTCGTTTTCCTAGCTTTTTGGGCAATAATAATAGCTTATACCATTATGGGAGGCCTTAAAGCCGTAGCTATGACAGATACTGCTCAAGTAATTTTTATAATCTTACTGTTTGGCGGAATATTTGTATACTCCCTGTACGGTGAGACAGAACCATTCTTCTCAGCAACATCGATAATGAAATATGGTGAAATATTTGATACGAGTAAAATAACTTTTCTCAAAGCTATTGGCATAACCTTAATGCCGGCTCTTTTTTCTCTTATTGGACAGGAATATGCTCAAAGATTTTTTGCCTCTAAAACAAAAATGATTGCGGCCCTTTCTGCAATACTTGCAAGCATATTAATGATATTGTTTTCCATTATACCTATCTACTTTGGAATGAAAGCAAAACTTCTAGGAATGCCACTGTCCGGAAGCCCACTTATAATGGCTATAAGCGAACTAACCCATGAGTTTGTTTTAATATTAGCAGTATGTGGACTTATAGCAGCAATTACATCAACCGGAGACTCGCTGCTGTGCTCAATAAGTTCAAATATTGCTCAAGATTTTGATCTTTCATCTTTTAAAATAAAAAATAAAGTTACATTATCAAAAATAATAACTCTAATCGCAGGAATACTTGCAGTTATAGGATCATACTTTGTACCCAAAAATATCATAACCGTTCTTATAGGAAGCTTAGAAATATCCGTTTGTTGCCTTCTTGTCCCACTTCTTTTTGCCTACTTTAAAGATAATCTCAACAAAAATGCAGCAATAGGCTCCATTGTATTTGGCCTCATAGGATTTATATTTTTCAAAATATACCCTATACCATTTCCAGCAGGAATCGCGGAGCTTGGACTTTCTCTAATCGGTTACTTTGTTGGCGATACAATTAAGTCGACTTAAAACGTTTACAAAAATCATAAACCACCTCGAATGCCTCATCTGTATTATCTGTTACGACAAACATTTTTGTAAGTTTTTCATCGATAAGTTTGTTTTTTAACGCTGAATCTTGAAACCAATCAATTATTGGTTTCCAATAATCTCTACCAATTAAAACAACAGGAAATTGAGGAATTTTATGATGCTTCATTAAATTTAGAAGATCAAAAAGCTCATCTACAGTCCCAACACCTCCAGGAAACACAACAAAACCAACCGAATATCTTATGAGTAACCACTTTCTCATAAAAAAATAACCAACACGTATAGTATGATAAAAACAAGAACTGACAAACCAGGTATCAATTCCTGTAACAGCTATACCTATAGTTTTTTTCCTCTTATCTTCATCACCATTATAAATACTAGATGCTCCACAATTTGCAGCCTCCATAATTCCAGGACCACCGCCAGTCAAAACCGAAACATCATGTTCAGCAAATTTTTTTGCTAATATATACGCTTTTTTTGAATATACCCCATCCTTTTCGGCCATCGATCCTCCAAATATGGAGATCACAGGCATAGACAACTTAGACAACTTCATAAAACTACAAATAAGCTCCCAGCCTACTCTTATGGAGTGAACAAATAAAGTAAAACATTCTTTTATATATTTAAACTTCATCAGCTGATCTTTCTCGCTTTATTTTTTTTCTGCTCTTCTCATTCGATCACATTCTTCTTTCAAAATAGAAAAAACCTTATTAAGATCATCCGTAATGATAAATAGTTCTACATGTTCTTTTGGAATTAATCCATTTGGAATAGCCTTCTCTGTAACCCATTCCATAAAATCTCTCCAATAATCGACTCCTACCATAATAATAGGTAATTTAGCTAATTTTTTCGTCTGCATAAGCGTAAGAATTTCCGCTAACTCATCCATTGTCCCAAAACCTCCCGGAAAAATAACAAACGCCATAGAATAACGAGTCAACAACCATTTTCTGGCAAAAAAATATTCCAACTCAAAATATTCCTGCACACAAGGATTTTTACCTTCCCCCAATTCCCTAACACCTATTCCAACGCTTCTTACTTTACCCGACTTTTTTGCTATTGCCCCACAATTTGCAGCATGCATAACTCCTGAACCACCACCAGTCAAAACAGGAATCCCTTTTTCAACTAATAGCTGCGCCAAATCAAAAGCCTGTTGAGCAAATTTAGTTTTTTGTCCAAGCCGTGCTCCTCCAAAAATAGTAACCCGCGGCTGAGCTAAGCCAGAAAGTTTCCAAGCACCATACATAACCTGAAAAATAACCCTCATAAATCCATAAAACTCTGAACAACAAGCTCCTACTCTAGGAAAAGCCATACATCTCCCTTTATTCTAAAGATACCCTTTTTAAACGAAGTGAATTTAAAACAACTGACAAACTAGAAAATGACATCGCCGCACCTGCCAACATTGGATTTAATGTTATGCCAAAAAAAGGATACAGTAAACCTGCAGCAATCGGTATTAATAAAAGATTATATCCAAATGCCCATATCAAATTTTGTTGAATATTTTTTATAGTAGCCGTTGAAAGATTAATAATTTTAGGAACAAGTGAAATATCAGAATGCAATAAAGAAACATGAGCACTTTCTATCGCTACGTCTGTCCCTGATCCTATAGCAATACCAACATCAGCAACAACAAGTGCAGGCGCATCATTAATCCCATCTCCAACCATAGCAACAACTTTACCTTCTGATTTCAATTTACGAACATATGACTCTTTTTCTTCTGGTAAAACCCTAGCAAAAAAACGCTCAATACCAACCTGCATAGCAACAGACTTAGCCGAAATTTCATTATCGCCAGTGATCATAACAGATTCTATCTCCATTTTTGAAAGTTTTTCAATAGTTGACTTAACTTCTGGGCGTATAATGTCTGACAAACAGAAAAACGCAATTAATTTTCCACCAATGCTAACAAATGAGACCGTTCTTGCTTCTTTTGACCAACTCAAATCGCATTTATTTGCTTCCTCTGTGATTGTGACACCCTCTCGCTTCATAAGCTTTGCAGAACCTATAAGAACTTCTACTTTGTTTACAAACCCTTTAACCCCCAAGCCAGAAATAGATTCAAACTTATTTACCTGAAAACCAAGACTGTTATGGTCCAAATACCTTACTACAGCTTCAGAAACAGGATGATTGGACAATGCTTCAACTGATAAAATAATTGAAGAAACAAACTCTTGTTCCCCAACGCCTTCAGGAGTAACTAACCCAATTGATGAAACAACGTTTGAAAGATTTTGAACAAACCTAAAATCTCTTACATCCTGCCTTCCAATCGTAAGTGTTCCCGTTTTATCAAATAAAACAACATCAACTTTTTTTGCTAACTCAAATATTTTTGCATCTTTTATTAATATTCCTTCCCTTGCACCGCGACCAACTCCGACAACAATGGATGTAGGAGTTGCTAAACCTAAGGCACAAGGACATGCGATTATCAACACAGAAACCACTGCTACCATAGAATATAATAATCGCGGTTCAGGACCAAAAAATCCCCAAATAAGACCTGTAAAAATTGCCGATAAAATTACAAGAGGGACAAAATATGATGAAATAACATCAACCAAACTCTGAATCGAAGCTTTAGAACTTTGTGCTTTTTGAACAAGTTCTATGATACGCGCCAACATTGTATCTTTTCCAACCTTCTGAGCAATCATTTGAAAAGAACCAGACATATTTATTGTTGCTCCAATTACCTCATCTCCAACTTTTTTATAAATAGGCATACTTTCACCAGTAACCACACTTTCATCAACTGAAGACTCGCCTTCTATTACCAAACCATCCACAGGGATTTTTTCTCCCGGCTTAATCAGAATCTTATCTCCAATAGCAACATTATCCACTGGCATCAAAGTCCAATTTTTCTTCCCACTTTCTACTCCTCTCAATACTCTTGCTTGTTGAGGTTTTAAATCAATAAGCTCTTTAATAGCCAAAGATGCACGTCCCTTAGCGCGCATCTCCAAAAAACTACCCAAAAGAACAAATGTTATTATTACAGATGATGCCTCAAAATAGACGTAGGTGGGAATACCATACTGAACAAACCAAGATTCAAATAAAATAACAAACATCGAATAAAAGTATGCAACTGACGTTCCCAAAACTATAAGGGTGTACATATTTGCAATTCCTTTTTTTATTCCACGCCAAGCAATAATGTAATATTGCCAACCAACCCAAAACTGGACAGGAGTTGCAAGAACCCACATTACTATATTATTCGTCAAAAAAACGGGTGAAAATGGAATCATTGCGCCAATAATTAATAATATCGAAATAATAGCGCTTACTATTAATTTTATCTTAAGAATATAG
>Ga0180433_10006976_pt1 | contig 14592 bp, 9 predicted proteins | sample SS_ome_8_FD_132980 | JGI IMG/M metagenome (GOLD analysis project Ga0180433, IMG submission 132980) | Hypersaline lake sediment archaeal communities from the Salton Sea, California, USA - SS_1_D_1 metaG | ecosystem: Environmental > Aquatic > Non-marine Saline and Alkaline > Hypersaline > Sediment... | reverse complement strand
GGTGACAAAAACACCCTCGAGATTGGGTTTCAATCTTTTTTCTTTTCCCGTTTTTGTTTCTTTCGGCGTAGCCCCCGCATTTCTGGTCTACATGTTCGGCTTTGAAGATAGGGGGGGGGGGGCGGGGATTGTACTGAGTTCTCTGCTTCTGGTCGGAAGCGGGCTGAGGCTTGCGAGATTTAATTCGGTTTTTTCCGGATATGGTAACGGTTCTTTTTCAGGACTTCCTACACCGGCTCAGGCTCTCACGGTTGCAGGTTTTGTCTTGTGGATGAGTTCGGATCCGCTCCTTGAGAGTAACCAGTTGCAGAGCGCTCTGGCTCTGATGACCATAGTTCTCTCCGTTCTGATGATAAGCAGGGTGAACTATGATTCTCTGCCGAAAGTCTCTCTGGAAACCCTGAGAGAGAGGCCGGTTCAAACCGTCTTCTATGTCGCTGTCTTTTTTTGTGTCATCGTCTATCAGGCAAAGGCTTTATTTGTTGCCATGTTATTGTATATTCTGCTGGGCCTTCTGAAGTCTCTTTCCGTGTTTTTCAGGGCGCTTGTTTTTCAGAGATAGAGGGGAATTGTTGCTCTGTTGAACTGTTGGTTTGTTTGACAGGAAAGGAAGGGCACCGGAATGCAGCCGTGAGTTCACGAGCTTGACCGACAATCGTTCAATTCAGGCTGTGAGATGTTTTGCACGTTATTATGAAGCGGTCCGGGAATGAGCGGGGTGTGTTTTTCACGATACTGAAAAGGAAAAAGAAAATTATTATGGCATACAAGGCAAAAATCAGGGTCACTCTCAGGCAATCGATCCTGGATGTTCAGGGGAAAGCCGTACAGCATGCGCTTGAGAATCTTGGATATGCTTCCGTTGACAAGGCAAGGATCGGCAAGTATATCGAGGTGAGGATCAATGAAGACGATGGCGCACAAGCAGAACGTATCAGTGACGAGATCTGCCGGAAACTCCTGGCAAACCCTGTCATGGAGGATTATTCCGTCGAACTGGAAAAAATCAACTAAAGAGACTGAAGGATGCAAACTGTTACCATAGGGATTGTTGTTTTTCCAGGTTCAAACTGTGATCATGATACGCAATATTCCGCGGCTTCTTTTTCAAATGTTCAAACCAGAATGTTGTGGCACAAAGAGCACGATCTGCAGGGGTGCGATATTGTTATCCTGCCCGGAGGCTTTTCATACGGGGATTATCTCAGGGCCGGATCGATAGCCAGGTTTTCGCCGATTATGCGGGAGGTCATTGCCTTTGCCGGAAAAGGCTTCCCTGTCCTGGGAATCTGTAACGGTTTTCAGGTGCTGCTCGAATGCGGACTCCTCGATGGGGCCCTGTCGAGAAACCGCGACAAGAAATTCATCTGCAGGCAGATGCAGGTGAAGGTTGAAAACAATACCACCATGTTTACCTCGCTCTATGATGAAGGCGAAGTCATCACTCTTCCGGTTGCTCATGGCGAAGGAAATTATTATGCTCCTCCTGAGACGATCGACCGGCTTGAAGAGAACAGCCAGATCGTTTTCAGGTACTCTGATGCCGACGGGAAGATAACTGAAGACGCGAATCTCAACGGATCAGTCTCGTCGATTGCGGGTATTTCGAACAAGGGGGGAAACGTTCTCGGTCTTATGCCCCATCCTGAAAGAGCGAGTGACCTGCTTCTGGGCTCCGATGACGGCGCCCGAATGTTCGAGGGACTTGTCGGGCATGTTCTCGGATAGTATGATTGCAGCCCTTTGGTTTCGTATTCTGAATAGATAACATTCATCGTATTACTGTGAAGCAAAAGGGTATCCGGAAGTATACGCTCCTGGCATGGCTTCTCTTCGATTTCGCCAATACCTCGTTCAGCGTCATCATGGTGACGTTTGTTTTTCCACTCTATTTCAAAAATGTCATATGCGGCGGTGATCCCTCCGGTGACGCCATGTGGGGTGCAAGTGTCAGCATATCCATGCTGATCGTCGCGCTTCTCTCGCCTGTTCTTGGAGCATCCGCCGATTTTTCCGGCAGAAAAAAACGTTATCTCTTTTTCTTTACCGCGTTAGCTGTCGCGGCAACTGCGCTGCTCGGTTTTACCGGTCCCGGCTTGGCGATTCTTGCCGCCGTTTTGTTCATTATCGCAAATATCGGTTTTGAGGGAGGTTTGGTGTTTTATGACGCCTATCTGCTTGACATTGCTTCAGAGCGAAGTATCGGGAGAGTTTCAGGATATGGATTCGCAATGGGGTATCTGGGAGCCCTGACAATTCTTGTTCTGCTTTTTCCGCTGTTGCAGGGAGGTATTGTTGTCGAGAATATTCCGAACGTGACACTCAGCTTTTTTCTCGTCGCGCTGTTTTTTGCTGTTTTTGCAACCCCGTTTTTCCTTGTGGCAAGGGATGAAAAGCACGCCCCGGTAACCATGGGCTATATCGGAAAATCGATACGCGAAGTCAGTTATACGATACGTCATATCATGAACTATCCTGATCTTGCCAGATTTTTGCTCGCTTTTTTCTTTTATAATGACGCCATACTGACCATTATCGCCTTTTCGTCCATTTATGCCCAGAACACGCTTGGTTTCACGACCGCTGAACTGATTGTGTTTTTCATGATTGTTCAGACAACCGCGATTGCAGGTTCAATTGTGTTCGGGGTCATTACCGACAGAATCGGCCCTAAAAGGACAATCGTTCTGACGCTCTGTATATGGTGTGTTGTTATCGTCATGGCAATTCTTACCCGGGAAAAGTTTTTTTTCTACTATACGGGATTGCTTGCAGGCTTATCGATGGGATCATCACAGGCAGCATCCCGCTCGATGATGGCAAAGCTTACGCCAAAAAAACATGTGGCTGAATTTTTCGGATTTTATGATGGAACATTCGGCAAGGCCTCTGCAATCGCCGGGCCGGTGATTTTCGGATTTATTTCATTTCAGGCCGGCGATCAGAGAATCGCGCTGGGTTCACTGCTGCTCTTTTTCGCTGTCGGCCTCTATCTCATTCTCGGGGTTCGTTCCAGCGCTGCAATAGATGGATCAGATGCCGCTATGGCAGAGAGCGGGGATTATTCATGAAAAACCGTTAGATTTACATAAACTGAGCGGCAATCCCGAAGGGATTCAAGGGCACCTCTATTTATTTATTCCGCGATGCAATTGCTTCGTTGAGATGGTTATGGATACGTGATAGAGACAGAGGCTTGTAGCATCTATTGGATCGATCAGCCCGGGATGTCCTGATACAGGCAAGACAGGGGGTTTGTTCTCTCAAGTGATTTCGATGGTTGTCCTGAAGCGTCATCATGCAGGGTGATGATTTCCGTAGCAGGGGCATGACGATTCCTGATTGATGTGACAAGCCATTCTTCTCTTGCGCTGTTTTCCGTGCATGGTGAAGTCATTGATCAGGTGATACTCTGCTTACGCAGATGCAATTGATAGCGGCATATGAAAGCTTCCGATACAGGCTCAGCAGGCGTTCTCGCGGGTAAACTATCGGCTCTTTTGAGCTATCTGCGCTCTTTTCTGCCGTTTATGTGGAAGAACTTCATGCAGGACAGGGTGCTTTTAAGCGCAGGTTCTCTTGCTTTTCAGACACTTCTCTCCTTGATTCCGCTGATGGCGGTGGTGTTATCGGTTCTCAGTGTGTCTCCCGTGTTCGAGACCTTCAAACGCTATGTCGACGACTTTCTGTTTCAGAACTTTGTGCCGGCTTCAGGCTCGATGATTCGCGAGTATTTCTGGGAGTTTATCGGCAATACGGCAACCGTTCCAACCGTCGGGGGGATTTTTCTGCTGATTATCGCCCTCTTTCTCATTTCCACAATTGATCATACCATCAACCAGATCTGGGATGTTCGTGCTCCCAGAAAGATCCTGCAGGGATTCACGCTTTACTGGACAGTGCTGACCCTCGGCCCTATTATCATCGGCAGCGGACTGGTGGCAAGCTCGTATGTCTGGTATACGGTATTCACCGAAGGACCTTTTCTTGAGCTGAGAACCCGTATACTCTCATACCTGCCGCTGGTCAACTCGTTTCTGGCTTTTTTCCTGCTCTATATGCTGGTTCCCAATCACAGGGTGCGGTTTCTTCACGCCGTTTCCGGAGCTTTTCTCGCTACATGGCTTTTTGAGCTGTCCAAACAATGGTTTTCGTTTTATGTAAAGACATTTGCAACTTTTGAGCATATTTACGGGGCGTTGTCGGTAATCCCGCTGCTTTTTTTCTGGATCTATCTGATCTGGGTTGTTGCTCTTTCAGGGGCTGAATTTGTCTACTGTCTCGGTGCTGTAAGGCAGGAGGTAAAAAAGGAAAGAAAAGAATTTTCTACGCTGCATGGGCTGCGGGACGTGCTTGCGGTCATGGAGCAAATATGGAAAGGCCAGCAGTGCGGCCAGTATGTCAGGTATAAAAAACACGCTCTTTCCGGTAAAGGGATTGATGCCGCGCGAGTGCGGAGTATTGTTGCTGTTCTCAAGGAAAACAGGCTTATTCATGTAACCGAAGATGGAGAGTTTGCGTTACATTGTGATATACATGAGGTGACGCTTTTTGATCTCTATTCGATTTTGCCGCCTGAAATACTTGTGGGGAGCGACGCGGCTGTGTCAGGAAAGCGGTTTGAACAGCTCTATGAGCTTGAAGCAGCTGTGGCGGCCTGTCTTCGCGAGTCCCTTGACAAACCGCTCGCTCTCTATATAAAGCAGGAAGAAGGATTACCGGAGTGACTGTCCGATCATTGAGTCGGGCAGCTTTTAGAGTACCTTGTAGTTTTTGACCTACGCATCAACAGAGGAACGCAATGAGTTATCAGGTTATCGCCCGAAAATACAGGCCAAAAAAGTTCGCCGATATAACGGCTCAGGAACATATTACCCGTACTATCCAGAACTCCCTCAGGCTGGGCAGAGTGGGGCACGGTTACATATTTTCAGGTCTCCGCGGAGTGGGAAAGACAACTGCTGCCAGAGTGTTTGCAAAAGCGGTCAATTGCAGCAGAATGATTGATGATCCGGTATATCTCAAGGAGGTGACCGAGCCTTGCGGAGAATGTGAAAGCTGCCGCGATTTTGATGAAGGAACCAGTCTCAATATTTCGGAGTTCGACGCGGCATCCAACAACAGTGTAGATGATATCAGGCAGCTCAGGGAGAATGTTCGTTACGGGCCGCAGAAAGGCCGTTTCAGGGTATACATTATCGATGAGGTGCATATGCTCTCGACGGCGGCGTTCAACGCTTTCCTGAAAACGCTCGAAGAGCCGCCGGCGCATGCTATCTTTATCTTCGCGACAACAGAGCTGCACAAGATCCCCGCGACAATCGCTTCCCGCTGTCAGCGGTTTAATTTCAAGCGGATTCCGCTTGAGGATATTGAAAAGCAGCTTCAGGGGATATGTGAAGCTGAAGATCTCGGTGTAGACAGCGAGTCCCTGCAGCTTATCGGACGCAAGGCACAGGGGTCGATGCGGGACGCTCAGAGTATTCTCGATCAGGTTATCGCATTTGCTGTCGAGCAGGATGATGAGCGGTCGATTCGCTACGAAAAGGTTGCAGAACTGCTCAACTACATCGATGATGACCATTTTTTCGCGGTCACCGATGCGGTGGCTGATCGAGACCCTGAGAAAATGCTCGATGTCGCAAGGTTTGTTATTGATAATGGTTATGATGAGCAGGATTTCCTTGAAAAGCTTCTGGAGCATATGAGGAATTTTCTTATTGTCTTCAATCTGCGTTCAACCAGACTGGTTGAGCGGCCTGAACAGGTGAGGGCGCGCTATGAGCGCGATACTGCCCGTTTCAATCCCTCCCTCATCATGCGGATGGTGGACCTGCTTCTTCAGGCTCAGAAAGAACTCAAGTTTCAGTTTGAGTATCAGTTCCGTTTTGAACTTGTCCTGCTCAAACTCATCGAAATCGGTAACAGTGCCGGCACTTCATCCGCTGCGACGTCCCCGGGAGGGGCGTCTGAAAAAAAGCCGGCAGTGCAGCACTGACTGCATCACGGCTTGAAACCGGCTCTCGGACAGGTGTTCAACAGCAGTTGCCTGAGCCTGAAAAAAAGAGGTCTTGCGTAAAACCGGCGGAGCCTGATGTCGCGGCACGCCCTTCGGCATCAGTGGATTTTTCTTCATGGCAGGACAAGTTTTCTAAATTCGCGAAAAGCGAAAAACGCCGTCATGTTCCCGCTGTTCCGGGCCGAACAGAGGAGCATTCAGCAGCCTCAACTCCTTATGAATGTGCTGCCGAAGTGCAGAAGTTCAGGGTTGAATGGAAACAGTTTCTCGATGATCTGCTGAAAAAAAATCACAAGGTCATCGTCACACATCTGCGTTTCTGTGAACTCGCGTCATTTTCTCAGGGCGTGCTTCATATGAGTTGTGCCAGAAGGTTTTCTTATGAGGAATTGCTGCACGACGCAGGACTTCTTGCGCGTGAGCTGGAGGCTTTCTACAGTTTGCCGATAAAACTGCATATCAGCTACGACGAGGAGAAAGATGCAGATACAAAGGAACAGACAATCTTTACCCTTTTCAAGGAGTTGTCTGAAAAGAATGACGTTGTGAAATTTCTTGTCAGGGAGTTTGGGGGAGAGCTTATCTATTAGCTGCTTTTCTCAGGGTTTCGATATTCACTAAAAATTCATCATATTCAGTTCTTTCAGTTTTTCAACCATGTTCTATTCAACACCATGAGTGCAGTTGCAGGAACCGCGGATTCTTTGCAGAACCGTTTTCGATCCCATTTTTGCGGTCGTTTACATACAGAATTTGAAAACAAGACGATAGCCGTAGCCGGCTGGGTCCATAGAATACGGGACCATGGAGGCCTGATTTTTATCGATCTGAGGGATCACACAGGTATTTGTCAGCTGATCATTCAGCCGGAAAAGGAGGAGCTGTTCAGAAAGGCAGAAGCACTCCATACAGAATCGGTTATTTGCGTGAGCGGCGTTGTGGTCAGGCGCTCTGAGGAAACGGTCAATCCCAGGCTTGCTTCCGGCGAAATCGAGGTGGTTGTAGAAGGTATCCGGGTTGAAAGCAATGCGTCTCCCTTGCCGTTTCCTGTTGCCGACGAGCTGCAGACTTCAGAAGAACTTCGTCTGAAGTATCGCTTTCTTGATCTTCGCCGTGAAAAGATCCATGAGAACATTCATTTCCGTAGCAGGCTGATCAGCGAGGTCCGACGGTATCTCGAAGAGCGGTCGTTCATGGAAATCCAGACCCCGATTCTTACTTCGAGTTCACCTGAAGGCGCAAGAGACTTTCTTGTTCCGAGCAGGCTGCATCCGGGAAAATTCTATGCCTTGCCGCAGGCACCGCAGCAGTTCAAGCAGTTGTTGATGGTGTCCGGGTTTTCACGGTATTTCCAGATAGCCCCTTGCTTCCGTGACGAAGACGCCCGTGCTGACCGGAGCCCCGGCGAGTTTTACCAGATCGATATGGAGATGGCTTTCATCGAACAGGATGACCTGTTCGAGATCCTCGAAGGTATGTTCAAACACCTGACGGAAAAGATGAGCAGCAAACGCATCACACAGTTTCCGTTCCCGAGGATCAGCTACAAAGAGGTGATGAACCGTTACGGATCAGACAAGCCGGACCTTCGAATTCCCGTGGAAATAGAAGACGTTACCGAACTTTTCGTCAACTCATCGTTCAAGGTGTTTGCCGGTAATACAAAGGAAGGCAACTGCATCAAGGCGATGGTGCTCAAGGGTCGCGGCAACGAGTCCCGGCAGTTTTACGACAAGGCGGAACGGAGAGCAAAAGAACTCGGGTCGGCAGGTCTTGCCTATATTCAGTATAAGGAAGAAGGTCCGAAAGGCCCGATTGTCAAGTTTCTCTCGGAAGATGAGATGAACGACCTGAAAGAGCGCTTGCAGATAGAGACAGGTGATGTCGTGTTCTTCGGCGCTGGAAAGTGGGAGCGCACCTGCAAGATCATGGGTGGTATGAGGGAGTATTTCTCCGATCTTTTTGAACTCGACCGCGATGAGCTTTCCTTCTGCTGGGTTGTCGATTTTCCGATGTACGAATACGATGAAGCAGCAAAGAAAATCGAGTTTTCCCATAACCCTTTCTCCATGCCCCAGGGGGAAATGGAGGCGCTGGAAACCATGGATCCGCTCGATATTCTGGCCTATCAGTATGATATCGTCTGTAACGGCATAGAACTCTCCAGCGGCGCGATCAGAAACCATCGTCCGGACATCATGTATCGGGCGTTCGGGATTGCCGGGTATGAAAAGGCGGAAGTCGACAAACGGTTCGGACACATGATCGAGGCCTTCAATATGGGCGCGCCGCCGCATGGAGGGATCGCTCCAGGCCTCGACCGTCTGGTGATGATCCTGCGAGACGAGCAGAATATCCGTGAGGTGATCGCTTTCCCGATGAACCAGCAGGCTGAAGACCTGATGATGGCGGCGCCAGCCGAAGTTTCTCCGCTTCAGTTAAGGGAACTGAGTTTGAAACTCGATCTGCCGAAGGAGGAGAAGAAAGAGAAGAGGTGTTGAATTGTTGATTTGTTGAACTGTTGAGGTGTTGGAAGGCTCGACGATGATCCGGTTTGTTTGAAAGAGGCTGTCTCAAAAGGGCGGCCTCTTGTATTTTAGAGCTGAAAATCATGAGCGGCATTCCTCCTGGTTGTCCAAAGAAACCAACCTTTATCTGTGTTTTGAATCACCCCCTATGACGGAATGCATCGAGACCGCTCCGGAAGAGATCGGACTGACGTATGGGCCTGTTCAGGAATTTCCTGGCAGAAGATCCGGTTATGGTCAAATGAGGCGAAGAATAGGTTCAGCAGGTATATGTTCCTAAGTTGATCGTTTTAACAAATGCTTTATGCTGTCAACTTTATACTGTATATGGCGTTATGTTGAATTTTCTTACAGCGAACATCTCACCCGATGGGTTGCGCGACCATAAAGCAGAAAAATCGCATTTGTTGAAACCCTATGGGATTGTCGGTCATGCTGTATCTGCTTCGTTACAGGTGACTTGCGGTAGTCCACTACAGCGGCGCCCCCTGTGCCTTGCATCTACAGCATGCTCAACAATCGCTCAACTTAGGATGTTCTCATTGTCGCCTTTTTGTTGAGAGGAACTTTATTTTTTAGTGTGATTCTGTCGGTAAATTGATTAAACTGTTATAGTACATATGCTTATATAATCAGGTTGATATGACGAAAAAGGCACCATCCGCGCAGAGCAAAAAAACAGGGCATCCTGAATCTGCTGAACCGGTGAAACAGGAGGTTACCAGTTTTCCGGTTGTCGGTATTGGCGCTTCTGCCGGAGGACTGGAAGCGCTTGAGGTGTTCCTGAAAAATGTCCCGCACAAAAGCGGTATCGCTTTTGTGATTGTTCAGCATCTTGATCCGACTCACAAAGGTATGATGGTGGAGCTGTTGCAGCGGGTTTCCCGGATTCCGGTCGTTCAGGTCAGCGACCGTATGAGAATCGTGCCCAACCATGCGTATGTTATCCCCTCGAACAAGGATATGTCGTTGTTGCACGGGACGCTGTACCTGCTTGACCCGGTGGAGCCTCGAGGGTTGCGGTTGCCCATTGATTTCTTTTTTCGCTCGCTTGCGGACGATCTGGAGCGGCAAAGCATCGGAGTGATTCTTTCAGGCATGGGTTCCGACGGCAGGCTGGGCCTGCGCGCCATAAAGGAAAAAGGTGGAGGTGTTTTTGTTCAGGATCCTTCATCCGCGAAATTTGACGGTATGCCACGCAGCACCATCGATTCCGGTCTGGCGGACATCATCGCTCCTGTCGAGGAACTCCCGGAAAAAATTATAGCATACCTCCGTCATGCTCATGTTGTTTCGAAAGACGATCTCCCATTGGAAAAGAAGTCGCAGAGCGGGCTGGAAAAAGTGCTTATTCTCATGCGAACCCAGACAGGTCAGGACTTTTCACGCTATAAAAAAAGCACGATTTACCGTCGTATCGAGCGACGAATGGGTATTCACCAGATTGAAAAGATTGCCGGCTATGTGCGTTTTCTTCAGGAGAATCCACATGAAACAGAGCTGCTTTTCAAGGAACTGCTGATCGGGGTGACCAGTTTTTTTCGAGATCCTGCAATGTGGGAGTCCCTGAAAACAAAAGCTATACCCTCTCTTCTGGCTTCGAGGCCAGCCGGAGGAGTCCTGCGGGCCTGGGTTGCCGGATGTTCTACAGGGGAAGAGGCCTATACCCTGGCGATTGTCTTCAAGGAGACGATTGAAGTGCTCAAGCCTTCAGGGAAATTCAGGCTGCAGATCTTTGCGACCGACCTCGATAAGGATGCCATTGACAAAGCCCGTGTCGGATTCTACCCTTTGAATATTGAAGCGGACCTGTCAAGGGAGCGGTTGCGCCGCTTCTTTGACAAGGATGAGCACGGCTACAAAATAGGGCGGGAGATCCGTGAATCGGTGGTCTTTGCACCCCAGAATGTCATCATGGATCCTCCCTTCACCAGGCTTGACATTCTGGTGTGTCGCAACCTTCTGATCTATATGGATGTCGAGCTGCAGAAAAAGCTTCTGCAGCTTTTTCATTACAGTCTTAATCCGGGAGGTATTCTCTTTTTGGGTAGTGCGGAGAGTATTGGCTCGTTCGTGCATCTGTTCAAATTCCTTGATAGAAAAACAAGACTGTTCATCAAGGTCTATCAGGGAGGGCGTTCCGAACCGCTTGATTTACCGACATCGTTCTCTCGTGATCTGTCATCTCTTCAGGATGTTACGATCAGCCAGACCAATGCGGCAACGTTTTCACTCAACCTGCAGTCACTGACCGACGAGCTTCTGCTTCAGCACTATGCCCCGGCGGCCGTGTTGACCAACGATAAAGGCGATATCATCTATATCAGCGGCCATACGGGCAAATACCTTGAACCGGCAGCAGGAAAGGCTAACTGGAATGTTTTTGCCATGGCCCGCGAAGGGCTCCGCTATGAATTGAACACCATTTTCGAGAGAGCCCTCCGTCAAAAAACGAGTGTTACCAGAAAAGGACTGCGTGTCCGGACGAATGGCGAGACGCAGCTCGTGAATCTTACTGTCGAGCAGCTTGAAAAACCCGCAGCTTTACAGGGTCAGGTTCTGATCGTGATGACAGATGTTGAAGAGCCTGCCGGGGAAACAGAGCCAGGTGATGTTCATTCAGCCGCTCCGGAAGGAAAGCGTCTGGTAATGCTTGAGCAGGAACTGCTCCAGGCGCGGGAGGAGATTCTGAGTATTCGCGAACAGATGCAGACTTCGCAGGAGGAGCTCAAATCCACGAATGAAGAAATGCAGTCCGCCAACGAAGAGCTGCAGAGTACCAACGAGGAGCTGACCACGTCAAAAGAAGAGATGCAGTCGATGAACGAGGAACTGCAGACGGTCAACCATGAACTGCAGTCCAAGCTCAGAGATCTGTCGCAGGCGAACAACGACATGAAAAACCTGCTGAACAGTACCGATATAGCGACCCTGTTTCTTGACGACGAGTTGAACATCCGCCGTTTCACGACAAAGACGGCGACGATTATCAAGCTGATCGCAACTGATATAGGGCGTCCGATAACCGATATCGTGACCGAACTGCAGTATCCTGCACTGGCTGACGATGCCAGGGAGGTGCTCCATACGCTCATATTCAGTGATAAACAGATCCCGACAAGTGACGGCAACTGGTTTAATGTGAAGATCATGCCATACCGTACACAGGAAAACCGTATCGACGGGCTGGTGATCACCTTTACCGATATCAGCGTAGCTAAAAAACTTGAAAAGTGTCTCAGGGAGAGCGAGGATCGTTTTTGCAAGGCGATTGAAAGCGCTGGCGACATCGTGGCCGCGGTTGACAGAGAGCTGCGCTATTCCTGGATCCATGATCCCCGTCATGAGCTGTTCAACCCTTCGGTTTTGATCGGAAGAAGTATTGATGAGTTTCCTGATATGCCGAATGCCCGGGAGTTCATGGAGATCCAGCGCGACACCTTGAAGAAAAAGCGGGAAATCCGAAGAGAACTGAGGGTCGAGCTTGTCAACGGATTCCGCCGCTTCTATGAACTCATCGCTACGCCGCTGAAAGAAAAAGATGGCGATATAACCGGTATGATTATCGTTGCCAGAGATAAAACACTTGAAAAGGATGCAGAGGGAGCTCTGGAAGAGAGTGAGAGCAGTTTCCGCTTTTTGTTTGATGCAATGAACGAGGGCGCGATGTTTCAGGATGTACAAGGAAGAATTCTCAGGGCGAACCACAAGGCGGGTAGTCTTCTGGGGGTTTCCGTTACAAAGATGGCTGGAAAGAATTTTCCTGACCTTGGTTTGAAAGCGGTTCGTGAAGACGGTTCCGATTTTCCGTTTGAAGAGCATCCATCTTTGATGGCAGTACGTACCTCCCGTCCCGTCGAAGCTGTCGTCATGGGTGTTTTTCAGCCCGGGCACAATCTCCGGCGCTGGATCAGGACAAGCGCTTTTCCGCGGTTGCGGGCTGGAGAGACGACCCCATATGAGGTCTTTACGACGTTTGTGGAAATCGCATCCCCGCATCCGGGTCAGCTCCCCGTAGCAAAAAAGGACAAAAGGTCATGAAAAAGAAAAGAACCATTTCATCGGATTTAGCTGCATTGCGTCGACAGGCGGAAGAACTTCTCGACTCGAGTCCGCAGGATACATATGATCTATCCGGGTCACCTGAGAAAATGCAGAAAATGATTCACGAACTGGCGGTTCATCAGATCGAGCTTGAAATGCAGATGGATGAACTGCTGCAGACAAGAGCGGAACTGGAGGAAAGTCTGGAGAGTTATGCCGATCTTTATGATTTTGCGCCGCTTGGATATCTGACACTTGATCGTGACGGAAAGATACTGCGTGCAAACCTGACGGCGTGCACTCTCTTTGGCATCGACCGCTCACGGTTGGTTGGCGATCGTTTTGGAAGGCTTGTCTCGCCTGAAGATCTTCCGGTGTTTAACGCCATGCTGGAGCGGTTATTCAGCAGGAAAGTCAAGGCTCACGGTGAAGTGATGCTCGATAAAGACTCGATTTCGCCTGCCCCGCTTTCTGACCCATCTCATTCGGTCAGTCCGGCAATAAAGCCTCATCCTGTTGTCCGGATCGACGCAGTTCCTGGGAAAAACAGCGAGACGTGTCGCATGGTCATATCGGACATAAGCATGCAAAAGCATATCGAGAGAGAGAACGCATCACTTCAGTCCCAATTGCTTCAAGCCCGGCAGGCGGCAGAATCGAACAGCGCTTCAACGCTCAACTCCGAAGACAACGGTAGACCTGACTTTAACCACCACTTGCTCAACAAGGTGATTCACGCAAGAATCCGGTTCTCTGTGCTCTCGTATCTTTCTTTCGTCGACAAGGCGTATTTTGTTGAGATTAAAAACACGGTGCGGACAACCGATGGTAATTTAAGCGTTCATCTGAGGATGCTGGAGATGGCCGGATATATCACCTGCGACAAGGAAGACGATGTTCCCAAACCGCCAACTGTTTGCCGTATAACACCCCTGGGTCGGGAAGCCTTATGGAGCTATAAGGCCTGTATCGGTTCTTTTCTCGGTATGTAATTGCATGTACCAAAAGCGTTCACTATCCCCTCTTTTTTGCGAGACAATCTCCGCAATTCCCTCAACTCACTGGAGGAAAATAATTCTGCCTATCGTCTTCAAATCTTGTCGTTACAAGCTCTGAACAGTTCACGTCCGGAGCTGTTGAGATCTGCATACATTGATACTGACGATAGTACGGGTCATTCATCCTCGTTTATTTTCTGAAAGGGTATCTCTATAACTCGATTTGTTATAACCTCTTCAGTATTTGAGTTTTGTTTATACCGTAAAGAATTCAGGAAAAGTCATTTCAAGTGAATTATCGGCGGCTTTGTGTTGTTACATTAAAATATAAAGTTATGATGAGTATTTTCTTCGTGCAGATCTTTTGTTCTCGTAAGGCGCTATAAATTTATGACTTATATGTTTTTGGTTTATTGATTGACTGTGTTTTATGCTTTTTTACTGGTATGTGCTGAGATGTGTATTGTTTTTGCCTGTGCAGCATTTTTTTGTGAAGATATGAATATGCCAGGACGTTGGGGGGAGAGTATACGCTTTGATTTGCCTGTGGTTTAGAATGGGAATATTGTTCAGGTTATACGTTGTTAATGACATCCTAAGTTAAGCGATTGTTGAGCATGCTGTAGATGCAAGGCACAGGGGACGCCGCTGTAGTGGACTACCGCAAGTTCCCTGTAACGAAGCAGATGCAGCATGACCGACAATCCCATAGGGTTTCAACACATGCGATTTTTCTGCTTTATGGTCGCGCACCCCATCGGGTGAGGTGTTCGCTGTAAGACAATTCAGAATAACGCATTATATAGTATAAAGTTGACAGCTTAAAGCATTTGTTGAAACGATCAACTTAGGGACATGTAAGGAGATATCATGATTGATGCAAAGAGGACACCGCTGGATTTAATTGACACTGTTTACACGCTCGCGTATTGGATGACCGGTTCCGAGGAGGCTACAAATGAGCTTTTTCGCAGAACCTACAACGCGGCGGTTATGGATGCTT
>Ga0180433_10006975_pt1 | contig 14593 bp, 13 predicted proteins | sample SS_ome_8_FD_132980 | JGI IMG/M metagenome (GOLD analysis project Ga0180433, IMG submission 132980) | Hypersaline lake sediment archaeal communities from the Salton Sea, California, USA - SS_1_D_1 metaG | ecosystem: Environmental > Aquatic > Non-marine Saline and Alkaline > Hypersaline >... | reverse complement strand
TCTCTCCATAGACAGCGGCGACATGAATGGCGACGGGGTAAGCGATGTCATTACCGGGCTTACCTCGGCCTCCGGTAGGGTACTTGTTTGGCTGACGCAGACCAGCGGTAACAACAAAGGCAAGCTTCCCGATGTTCCCGATAATTCCTTCTTCACCAGCAGCCTTTCCGATGTCCATGCCACTGTTCTAAACCAGACAAATAGCGACGGAAACCTGGATGTCATTCTCGGCACCGAGTACAACTACCCCCTGGGAAAGATGGAGGTCTGGTTCGGTGACGGGGCGGGTACCTTCACGCACGGGTTCGATGACATCTATGATTTCGCGGGGCTTCAGCTTCTCAATTCCGCGAGGGCGATTGGCCTCGCCAACATCGTGAACAGTCCCGCCCAGGACGTAGTCGTGGGTACGGAGAGCGGCATATATCGGGGCAGGATCGAGATATTCAGGGATCTAGGGTCCCCGAACGGCAAGTTTGTTCATTATCGCTCGATGATATCGGACGGTGCGGTAAGTGCCCTGGTGGTCCGGGACATGCTCGAGGATTCGGAAGGCGATAGCGACATCATAACAGGGACTATTACAGGCATCGGATTGGGCAGGGTAGACGTCTGGCACAACAATGGTGACGGCACATTCGGAGTGTTGAACAACCTGGGAGACCGTGTGCCGTCAGACAGTGTCATCGTCAACGGCGAGATCCTTTGTCTCGGTGTGGAGTGCCTAAATAACGATGTATATCCTGACATAATCGTTGGAATTAGGAGAGCCGCCGCATACTCAGGCGAAGTCCAGGTATTCCAGTGCTATGGTTATGTACCATCTGCACCTCAGTGGGTGAGTCCCGATATCGGTGAGGCCATAACCCTTACCGTCGATGATTTCAATAATGATTATAAGTACGATATGGCCGTGGGAACACGAACCTCGCTCAGCCAGGGCCATGTTGTAGTCTTCTTCAATGACTGAGAGGTGAAGCAATGTTCTGCTCGAACGAGCGCGGAGCCGGGTTGGTTATTGCCATACTCACGGTGGTCGCCCTTTTTGCACTCGGCATGGCATTGATGTTTCTTACCAGAACCGATGTCAATATCTCGAAACATCAGACCCTGCATGTGGAAGCCCTTTATGTAGCCGAGGCCGGGGTCGAGGAGGCTCTCCATAGGCTTGCTTTGCGCGACCCCACAGTGGTGACGGTGAACGGCTCATCGATGAATGCGGCTATCAGGGATACTGCAGGTCCCTATGACCCGAACTGGCGCGCGAGGATCTTTCTCTGTAACTCGGGAAGCGAACCAGTGCAGCCTGTGGGCGAAACCTATACCTGTACAATACAGGACAACACGTCCTGGCTTGAATACAGTTCCCAGAGTGACGCCGCGACAGCGCTTTCGATCGAGCACAAATGGCAGGATCTCGATGGGGATGGGGTCCGCGAAATGGGTGAGATTGTGCTCTATGACGGTTCCAAGTACCCCCCCGAGAATTTCGCATCGGGTTCCCCCGTCGAGATAATTACTGTGACCGGTAGAAGTGCTACGGCGGAAAGGGAAATTAAGGTGGAAGCAACGAGGTTCCCCTTGAACGTAAACGCCCGAGCGGCACTCCTCTGTGATATGGGGGTTGATGTAAGGGGTAATGTGACCGTCTGTGGCCATGACCACGCCTATGACACGCCGCATTATACAATGTACCCCAACTGCCAGGCGTTTGAATACTGCGGGCCACCGCTGCATGGAAACTGCCTGGCACAAGGATGTCTCGTCGGTGTCATGACTACCGGGGACCCGATAGACAGGAGAGGTTCCACAGATCTTGACGGCGAGCCTTCAGCCGAAGACACGTCGTCGACCAACCAGTTTCTGACTCTGGCCGAGACTCTGGGTATAGAGCAGGACGACCTCGATGAGATCTTGGCCAACGCCGACTACTTCAGTGTCGATGCCGCCGATCCCCAGGAAGGCATAAGTTACGTTGATAACGCAGGCGGTTCGGACGCCTCCTGGAACAACGGCAACGGCACCGGACTTCTCTATGTGACCGGCAATCTCAATACTCACGGTAACTTCACCTGGCGGGGTCTCATTTACGTGGAAGGAGACTATGTGATGTCCGGGACTCCTTCCATTGTGGGGGCGGTGGTAGTGAAAGGGGTGAGTACCTGGGCCTTTACCGGAGGAGATCCCTGCATTCTCTTCAGCAGCGAAGCTCTGGATTATTACTTACGTCAAAGCTTGCATTACGTGAGAATAGGCTGGAAAGAAACCGGCGGCCTATAGAAATACATTAAATAAGGTTCCAGGATACTTAATTCAGACACCTGAATTAAGTATCCTGGAACCTTATTTAGAACCTTATTTGATACAGCCCCGTCCAGTCATGGCCTTAATGCGCTTGACTAATGATCTGCCTGATGGGAACATCTTACCGTTGCCAGGAAGGAGGGTTTTCCCTGCCAAGGAGAATCCCTAAGGAGCTCAGGGTCAGTGTCCTCACCGTGTTTGGGGTGCTCTCCACCATTGGCATAGGGCTTCTACTCCGCCATATCCCGGCAATGAGCAGGCTTGTGCTTGCGGGTGAAGATGCCTTTGTGACTTTCAATATATACGGGCTGGCTTTCTCGCTGATAGCCTCGGCGTCAATCGTCATCCGCAGGAGAGATACCACCATACTGATTCTGGCCGCAACAATCATGTGGGGCGTATTTATGGCTAAAGGATTGGCCTCCGAGATGATTCGTTTCGTTACCTTCGCCGCTCTAATCACAATTGGGTTGAAGGTTGGTGTGGCAACGACGGTGATGGGGTCCCGTGTGGCCCGCGTAGGCTGGAGCACCGTCTTGGCGGGCATTTTCTGTGCGCTAGGCGGTCTTGTCTATTACTGGGCCGGCCGGCTGCTGGCGGCTCCCGAGCGTGTTGTTGCCGGGGGTATTGCCGTGGGACTTCTCTGGGGGCTCTCGCTGGGTGCTGCAGTCGCGGTGGGAGTGACATTCGGGAACGAGGTGCTTGATTGGATAGCAAGGAAACCAAGATAGTAGTGGGAACCTCCGGATACAGCTTTGCCGACTGGGTCGGTACCTTTTATCCCGAGGGGACAAGGAAGGGAGATATGCTTAAGGAGTATTCAAAGCACTTCGGTTGTGTAGAAGTGAATTCGACTTACTACAGGATCCCGCACCCTGTCGTCCTCAAGAGAATGGAAGAGAAGACTCCCGCCGGCTTTGAGTTCATTATAAAGGCCAACCAGGAGATGACCCATAAAGGATCAAGGGACCCCGCCCTATATCGCATGTTCATGGATGCCGTCCGGCCTGTTGTGGAGGTCGGCAAGTTCCAAGGGGTGATAGCACAGTTCCCCTGGGGGTTCAAGCGGTCCCCGGACAATCTCGACCATCTCAAGTTCATCAAGGACCAGTTCGCCGAGTACCCCTTCTTTGTGGAATTCCGCAATAGCAGCTGGATAAGCGAGGATATCTTCATGGAACTTGAAGATGTGGGTGTCGGATACTGCTCGGTCGACGAACCCCGCCTGAGAGGTCTGGTTCCACCTGTTGCCAGGGTCACCACGGACCTGGGGTACGTGAGATTGCACGGCAGGAATGCAAAGAACTGGTGGGGTCGTGGGGGAGGCGATAGATATGACTACCTTTACAGCGAAGAAGAACTCAGAGAGTGGGTTGCCAAAATACATGGGATGTCTGAGAAAGCAAAGAAGACCTTCGTCTTTTTCAATAACTGCCACGCCGGCCAGGCAGCCAGGAATGCCCGCCTTATGAAGGATCTGCTAAGCCTGCCGCTGTAGCGTCCCCACTCCCGTGGGGGCGGCAGTTGGCCGAGGAGGTGGCTTCCCGAAGCGCGAGTTCTGAACCAGGAGGGGCTTCGCGGTGAGCCGAGGCGTGTGGAGCCCGGAGACCCGTCAAACGTGTGTGATGGAAACCCCGGAGCTGCCTTCGTTGCCACAGTATGGGCAACGCTACATGGGAAGGTATTCTCGGTCAGCCTCTGGAAACTCAACGCTGCAGCGGCCCGCGCCACCAAAAAGGAAGGGAGCCGAGAATCGGCTCCCGTCATCTCTTATCCTATTGCCGTCCGATTACGGACAGGCGTGAAGGTAATGCGACGCGAATGTCGAGAAATCGATTAGATCAACCACGCCGCTGCAGTCGTAATCGCAGCACGGATCCCCGGTCAAATAGGAAGACGCGAAATTGCTGAAATCGATTAGGCTTACGGTGCAGTCAGCGTCATTGTCGGGGCTTGCTATGTAGATTATGTTGCTCGCATTGAAGACCACACCCTCGCAGTCGGCGCCCCACTGGATATTGCCGCAGCCGCCGAAGTCGGTATAATAGAACACAACCTCACCATTAACATCCGTGGTTCCAGACTGGGGGTCCTCACCGGGGCAGAAACAAAAGACGTCCGGTGCCACCGGTATGGCATAACAGTTGACCAGCTTGCCTGGAAGAGGGTCACCGTAGATGTTCCTAACCGTAACTGTAATCTTGACCCACCCCATGTCACTTGCCGGGCACACCACAGCGGTATTGGGATTACATGCGGGTGTCCCTTCTCCAATTGCCACGACGGTGGAGGTGCTAGCCGAAGGAATACCTGCGGATGCTACTGAAGCAAGCGCCAGACTCAGTACAGCCAAAACCGAAATCAAAAGGGTTCTCATATTACCTAACCTCCATCTTAGTTACCCTTTACCAAAGTTCCCTTTCCTGGATACGCACCTCCCTTCCGCCAGATGCGACTCACTAATAGGCATCTCCTACAATGTCGTTTTAAAGCATACCACAGTTTAGCGCATATTGTCAAGCGTTCCAGGCCGGCGGTGTCGGCACCCCGCGCGGCGCAACAAGCCGTGAATATCCTCGCTTCGACGGAGCTGTCTCACCCATATTATCGGCCAGCCCACTCACCTCCTTTCGATGTCAGTCCTGAGTTTCTGATAAAACTTCATCGAGTAGGCTCACGATCTTCTTTGTTAGTAGAGTACACCCGCGCTTTGAAAATAAAAGCTTCACAGCTCCTGTTCGTAGAGCACACCGAGTCTATCAGGTTGCATCAAGCAAGTCAAGGAAATAACGGGCTCTTTGTTGCCGTATTGCTATAGTATATTGACCTCGTGCCCATCCCGCTGGTAGCATCCTGATGTACTCATCGGGGTGGACCTCGGTCAGGTGAGCCGAGGGTATTCGGAAAGGGGCTAACATGGTCACGGATTCTTTCAATCGGATTGCGCTCGAGGCCTCCGCCGAAAGGGCCTACGATCATCTTGTTTCGATATGCAGGTTTCATCGCATACAGGCCAGCCCGGGATATCGAGCGGCCTCCGACTATTGTGTTGAAAGGATGCTCGATGTCTCTGAGAACGCCCGCGTCATTCACTACCCGGCGGACGGGGCAGTGAGGTTCTGGCACCTACCGTCCTTCGAGGAATGGTCCGCTAAGCAGGGCATACTCCAGATTGCCGAGGTCGCCGGGCTGGGCGGCAAGCTCGCAGATTACCAGTCTTGCCCGATCTCGCTGATCCAAAGAAGCCGCCCCACCCCGCCGGGCGGTGTCAGTACCGATATAATCCATGCCGGCAAAGGTACCACCCTGAAGGACTACCAACGTGCGAAGGGCAAGATCGCGATCTGTGATTCTCACTGCCCCCGGGACGTCTATGATGCCGCAGTGAAGGCCGGTGTATCAGGCATTATCCTCTATCGTCATCGGCCGATACCGGAGCTGAGGACCGGTGTCGGTGTCACGGGTGTCCGGCAATACAACTCCTTCTGGTGGAAAGAGAGAGAGCTTTTCGGTTTCGTGCTCAAGCCGGAGGACGGCCAGCAGTTGGTTTCCTACCTGCAATCCGCGGATGGAAGGAAGAAGCCGCCGAAGGCATGGGCGTTGGTGGATAGCGAGTCGTACCCTGGTTCTCTGGAAGTTGTTACTTCGCTCATCCCTGGGAAGGAACCGAAAGAGATTCTCATCGTGGCACACCTTTGTCATCCCAAGCCCTCCGCGGGGGACAATGCCTCGGGTGTAGCCGTTGCACTTGAGGCCCATCGCGTTATAGCAGATCTCGTGGAGAAGGGGAACCTGCCTAAGCCGAGATATGGAATACGGTTTCTACTTGTTCCCGAGATGACGGGCACCTTTGCCTTCCTTTCAAGAGAGCCGGGCATTCGCCGCCGCTTGCTTTTCGGTCTGAACCTCGACATGGTGGGGCAAGACCAGGACAAGACCGGTGCCACCCTTTGTTTGGAGTCACCGCCGCTGGCTGCCTCATCTTTCACGCCGTATCTTCTTGAAGAAGTGGTAAAGAAGGCTTTCCGGTGCGGGACCAACCCTGCGGGGACCGGGCGTCTTACATCGGTCAGAATGCAGACCACCCCTTTCTCGGGCGGCAGCGATCACTACATATTGTCCGATCCCACAGTCGGGATCCCGACACCAATGCTGATGCAGTGGCCGGACAGGTACTACCACACCAGTGGAGACACCATCGACAAGGTTTCGCCCGACGTGATGCGCAGGGCGGCGATAGCGGCCGCAACCTACGCTTACACCTGCGCTCTCGCCTCGGAGCAGGATCTAATAGAGGTTGCGGGTCTGACGGGTCGAGGCCTCCGCAAATGGGTGATCGGCCGGATCGCCGGGTTCTCGGGATCGAAGGGGACGAATGGTGTGGGACCCGAATACACGGCCGAGTTCCTGTTGAGCAGGGGCAAGGACGCCCTGAGAAGCATCAAGAGGCTTTCCCCTGGTTCCAGAGGGCTTAGGGACCGGGTCAGGTCCGAGGTAAGGGCCCTCGCGCGTTGTATAAAAAATGAAAACGCCCTGGTTTCGATTAAGGTCAGACAAGATGCCGGTGGGGCAGTAGCCAAGAAACTTGCGAAGCACGCCGGAGTGGTTTATAAACGAACTCTCCCCGGCCCCGCGGATATGGGAGCGCTTCTAATGGACCTCAGCCCCAGATGGAAGGACCGTTATCGGAGGTGGCTTGCCAGAGAGAGGTCGTCATACGTAACCCAGCCGATGGTGCTCTACTGGATGGACGGTAAACGGTCTTCTGAGGACATATGCCGGCTCATTACTGCAGAGACAGGAACCTGTAATCCGGAGTTCCTCAGCTTCCACCTTAATCTACTTAATGAGGCTGGAGTCATCGAGCCTGCAAAAGGATAGCGGTACATGAACCGCGTGCCCCGGACCTGCACGCCTAACCAGCGCAAGGCGGATCAGCGGTGCTCTCCGGCGCGTCCAAAGCAAAGCCGGTCAAGAAGCGCTCGGATGCCAGGCACTCGACGCTGCTAGACGCGAAGCCATATTCCTGTGAACCGACTTGACGCACGAGGAGCGTAACGCCGCAGGTAAGTGCCTTTCACCGACCTGGGTCAGGATTTCATCGGTTCAAAGCTGCTCTTGGGCGCCCCACACGTGGGACAGACCCAATCTTCCGGCAGGTCCTTGAACTCGGTGCCTGCCGCTATGTTGCTGTCCGGATCTCCCGCCGCCGGGTCGTAAACATAGCCGCACACTTTGCACACGTATTTCACAGGTCTCTCCTTTCTCTGTGGACTCTTTCTCTTGTACAGCCAACGATGATATGCCGCGCCTTCCTTCCTGTCAACCGCGCCGAGTGAAGCCCCTGCCGACTGAGGCTGATAGACCGGTCCGGGTTGATCGGTCACCGCGGGCCAGTCCGGGGTTTTATACTTGACAGCCGGCGGGCATGTATGGTTAGTATGTGTGAGCCAATTCTACTTTATCGATCCATAGGGTAAGATACCGCCGGAAGGAGGAAGATGCGGAACCGGACAGTCATTACCGTCTTGATCGCCGCTACCTTCTTCCTGCCTAAGGCATTGTGGTGCCAGCCTCCTGACTCCAGCGTAACCGAGCAGGTTTTTGTAAGCCCGCCTTCGGGTTTGAACGCCTTCGATACGCCCAGCGACCATGCCCAAAGCCTGTCCCTCGAGTGGGAGCTTTCCCCCGATGACGGGGGCGGGGCGGATAATGTCACCTGGTACAGGATACTGCGTTCCGAGTCGGCTGAAGGGGAGTTCACCGTCATCGATGAGGTGCCCGCCGGTGAGACAGAGTATACGGACCGGGGGATAACCGAAGGAACGTCTTACTACTACGGCATAGTTGCGGTTGCGCCCGGCGGTATGAGCGAGATGGTCGGCGCCGGTCCCGCGGTAGCTGTCCAGAACTGGTTCAGCCGTGACCGGGCTAATCTCATGGTTATAGCGATAATACTGGTCTTTGCGATAACCTACTATATATATCTCAGCACAACCGGACGTGAACTCTATATAAGGAAGATCGCCGGGCTTGAGGCGGTAAACGAGGCCGTGGGGAGGGCAACCGAGATGGGGCGCCCCATCCTCTTTGTCCCCGGTATTCAGGATATGGATAATGTCCAGACGGTGGCGGGGGTTGCGATACTCGGTCACATAGCTCAGCGGACTGCCACCTACGAAACCCAGCTTGAAGTGCCTGTATCCCGTTCCATAACCATGAGTGTCGGAAGGGAGACCGTCAAACAGGCCTACCTGGAGGCGGGCAGACCCGATCTTTACAATGATGACATGGTTCACTACATCACCGACGAACAGTTCGGTTATGTGGCTGCAGTAGACGGTATTATGGTAAGGGAGAAACCGGCTGCGTGTTTCTACCTGGGGGCCTTCTTTGCCGAATCGCTGATTCTGGCCGAGACCGGCAATTCCATCGGGGCTATTCAGGTTGCCGGCACCGCGATGCCCACACAGCTTCCTTTCTTTGTCGCCGCTTGCGATTACACTCTGATCGGTGAAGAGCTGTTCGCTGCCAGCGCCTATCTTACCGAAGACAAGAAGATGAAGGGCAGCCTCAAGGGACAGGACGCGGGCAAGGCCGTTGCTATGCTGTTTGTTCTCCTGGGAGTGGGTCTGGGGACGCTTGCCGTGATAACCGGAAGCGGCGCCGTGCAGTCGGCGTATGACTTCATACTGAGTTTCTTCAGCGTGAACTGAGGGGGATTGCGTGAAGAGGACTATACCGCTTGTTATCACTTTCGTTGTGGGGCTCTCCCTTATCATCGCAATGTTCATCCCCCACTCGCCTTTTCACGAGTTGGACAGCCAGTTCTCCATTTTCTATGATGTGATAGCGGTATTCGCCTTCATACTCGGAGGCGGCAACCTCCTCAAGGTTCATTTCAACAAGATTCAGAACAAGCGCAGGGACTGGAAATACAGTCTCGTAACGGTCAGCGCATTCCTCTTGATGCTCGTTGCCGGGCTCTTCAAGATCGGTGTCCCGGATGGTTGGACGGGGGATTATCAGGCTACTGGGGGACTTTTCAAGTATCTCTACGACGCCACCTTCCAGCCGTTGCAGGCCACGATGTTCTCGCTGCTTGCGTTCTTCGTGGCTTCCGCTTCCTACAGGGCTTTTCGGGCAAAGACCAGGGAAGCCACGATTCTCCTCGTGGCCGCGTTCGTTATCCTCTTGAGGCCGACGCCGCTGGGCTACTACCTTACTTTCTGGCTGCCGGAACCCCTCAAGTTCCTGCATATACCCAATCTCAGCACATGGATACTCTCGGTGCCCAATATGGCCGGGCAGAGGGCCATCATGATCGGAATAGCGCTGGGTATAGTTTCGACGTCGCTCAGGTTGATCCTCGGTATAGAGAGATCCTACTTGGGCAGCGAGGGCCGGGGTTAGAATATGGCGAATGGAAACAAGACAACCCTGTTGGACCGTTTCAGCAACTTGGACAGGAGAGTAATATTTCTCCTTATCGCTCTGGCCGTCATAATTCCGCTGATAGTTAACTACACCACATACATCCCGCCCAGCCTGATAGTCCAAACCCTCTTCGATAAGGTCGAAGATATGCCTCCGGGGGCCAAGATCCTCATCAGCTTCGACTACGGCCCAAGCACGGTGCCTGAGAACCAGCCCATGGCTAACGCCCTGGTGCGCCACGCGCTCGAAAAGGGCCATCGCGTCTATCTCATGGCTCTATGGCCTACAGGGGCCAGGCAGTCCCAGCAGCTCATAGAGGAGATAATAGACGTAGAGTATCCCGACAAGGTTGAAGGCGAGGATTGGATCCACCTGGGCTACAAGGCCGGGAACCAGGGGCTCATCAATACCCTGATGTCGGACGTCAAGGCCATGTATACCACCGACATCGCGGGTACCGCTATAGACGAGTTTCCCATGATGGATGGGATCAATACGCTCCGGGATTTCGATCTGATTCTTGCCCTGGGATCGGGATTTCCGGGCACGAAGGAATGGGTCCAGTTTGCGGGGGATCCGGGCAACATCCCTGTGGGAGGGGGCACGACGGCGGTGATGGCACCCCTTCTCTTTCCCTATTATCCGAAGCAGATGGTGGGTCTGATGGGCGGTCTCCAGGGGGCCGCGGAGTATGAGGCGGCACTCATAGAGCGCTACCCGCAGCTGAGCGAGAGGTCGAGGATCGCAAGTACGTCCATGGGCCCGCAGGTAACGGCCCACCTTGTTATCATAGCCTTCATAATAGTGGGCAATATAACGTTTATTTTTGAACGCAGACGTTCCAGGAAATACTAGGAGGGAGCGAACTTGGAGGGGCAACCGTTTCTGGCATCACCGCTTGCGAGTGCCATAGGGGTGTGGATTGGGGCTTTCATGACCCTGATGATCTTCAGCTTCCTTTACAAGGACAATCCCTTCTATAAGTTTGCGGAACACCTGTTCGTGGGAATTTCAGCTGCCTACTGGATGACCGTCGCTTTCTGGACAACATTGATACCCAACTTGATAGCGCGGCTGTGGCCGTCTCAGCTGGGCGGAGTTCTTCCTTCCGCAGTTGGAAACCAGGTGGAGTGGCAATATCTGATTCCGCTTCTCTTGGGGCTCATTCTCCTCACGCGACTGGTCAACCGGATCGCCTGGCTTTCCCGTTGGGCGATGGCTTTTGTTATAGGATTTGCCGCCGGTACCAATTTCACCCGGTATCTCCAATCGGACTTTGTGAGCCAGATACACAATACCATGGTGCCTCTCTACGAACCCGGTAGAACCGCCGGGGTTACCATTGGGAGTATCTTCTCGAATCTTGTGATTGTGGGTGGTGTGATCTGCGCCATCATCTATTTTTACTTCTCCAAGGAGCACAAAGGCACTTTCGGTAGGGCGGCCAGGGTGGGTATATGGGTGCTTATGACGGCTTTCGGCGCGTCATTCGGCTATACGGTGATGGCCAGGGTATCACTTCTCACCGGCCGTATGCGCTACCTTATAGAATGGGCCTCGGGGCAGTCCTGGTAGCCTCTGCGTCCTGCTCGAAACGGGCATCGATTGCGAGTCTCTCAACTACATGATGATTCGGTTCAGCAACCCCGGAGGCTCCTTTGCTCTGAGTCAAACTGCAACGGCCTCCCGCCTTTCTGAGTCTAAATGCCTATCGTTGCCTTGCCCCGGGGACATCCCCGTGACCAGCCCGGCTATGATCGTGGGCAGTGGGTACGCGGGCCTAAACCGGCTATTGCGCAGACTGGGAAATCAGATAGAGTATAAAGACAGCCATCGGGCCAGGGTCAGTCATCCGGAGGGTATGTGATAGCAGAACTTTGTCGGACCATAACCGCGGACGGTTTGGAGCTCCACGGTTTCCTCGCCCTGCCTGAAGTGGATACCCCACGGTATGGGGTCATTCACGTACATGGGCTCGCGGGGAACTTCTACGAGAACCGTTTCATCGAGAGCGTCACGCGGGCAGTGGTGGATTCGGAGTGCGCATTTCTTACGGTCAATACTCGCGGCAGGGACTATCTGTCCGATTTCATCTTCGAGAAGCCTGACGGCTCAAAGGAATACCGGCAGATAGGCAGCATACACGAGATCTTCGAGGAATGTGTTGAAGACATAGAGGCCTGGATTGCATACCTCAGGGCCAGAGGGGTAAGAGATATCATCCTTCAGGGACACAGTCACGGGGCTCTCAAGGTAGCCTACTACCTCTACAGCAAAGCCGATCCATCTGCGGCCGGGCTCATACTGCTATCGCCGTCCGACGATTTCGGCTGCCAGCGCTCTCAGCTGGGCGGCAGGTTCGGCGAAGCGGTTGAAAAGGCTCAAACAATGATCGAAGAGGGCCGTGGGGGTGACTTGATTCCTGACGGGTATTACCATTATCCGGTTTCCGCGGCCACCTACATCGACATCTTTGGTGAAAGATCTAAACTGAAGCTGTTCAATCTATCCGGTACGGATACTCGCGAGTTCCCCGAGCTGCGATCAATCCGAGTGCCGGTACTCGCAATTGTGGGTTCGGTTGAGGAGTTCTTCCTGGAGACTCCGGCGAAGTACCTTTCATTGATTGAGGATGAGCTTGAGAATGCTCAGGCTTTCTCGGGGGTAGTCATTGAGGGTGCGCCTCACAACTACCTGGACTTTGAAGAGGAGGTTGCAGCAAGCATTGGAAAGTGGCTTGGTTCCGGGGTTATGAGATGACGATGTCCGGGTATTTGGGGCTCGCCGGTGTTCAGGTTGGCTTGCGACAGATATGGCCGGGCTCTTTGAAAGGTTAGGAGGACAGTGATCTCATGAGCGAGGTCTATAACATCTTGAGGGACCAGGCGCTTAAGAAAACAAAGAATTTCACAAGCGACGATTTCCTGATAAGGGGTCTTTGGAAAGTGGACCTGGCTTTTCGGCCGAATGTGCATGAAAGGACCTTCCGCTACGCATTTCTTGTCAGCCAGACCGTGGGGCAGGGGTCTTGTTACTGCGACAGGGAGCTGGTAATTGACGAGACGCTCATTGGAAAGGACTCTCGTGAGGTCATAAAGGAGCGGGACTGCTACAGCATCTCGGTTCTCGACTCGATATATTCCTCAATTCCCAAGAGGCCCTTCCGGGTGCACGAGATAAGAGGAAACTCTATTGAGAAAACGGCCCTACGCAGCGAGATCCTTATGAATGAGGTCGAGGCGGCACTGGAATCGGTGAAGTCGGAAAAACCGAGGATCTTGAATGTTGGTGTCCTGGGCAATCTCATCAAGGGATTGGCCGACAAGGGTTATTCGGTTGCGGCAACCGATCTGGAGGACGGGATAGTCGGTACATCGGTCCACGGCACCCATATCGAACATGGATCAAAGACCTACCATCGCATAGCCGACTCCGATGTAGCGGTTATCACCGGCATGACGCTTACGACCGATGCTATGGGCGACATCATCGAAACCTGCAAGAACCACGGGACCAAAATGGTGGTATTTGCTGAGACCGGTGCCAATTTCGGGGAGGAGTACTGTACGACGCTGGGGGTTGACGCAGTGGTATCCGAGCTTTTCCCCTTCTATATTTTCCAAGGCGTGAGCACAATCGAGATCTATAGGAAGGGTTCGCTGTGATTGAGGGATATTTCACAAGGGACGGCCGGTTCTGCATCGACGGGATTGCTGTCGATGAAGTGGTATCGAGGTGCGGAACGCCCTGCTACCTTTATGCCGCGAGCCTGGTCGATGCCAAGTACAAGATGCTCTCATCCAGTTTCCCGGGTTTTGAGATATTCTATTCCTTGAAAGCCAATCCGAATGTCGCGATCGCTGCGAGACTTCGTTCGCTCGGTGCCCGTGCCGATGTGAGTTCGCTTGGCGAGCTTGAGTCGGCTCTGGCGGCGGGCTTCGAACCTTGTAACATAGCCTTTGTGGGCCCGGGTAAGACCGAAAAGGAAATCGATGCGGCCGTCCGGAAAGGCGTCTACGCAATAGCCGTGGAATCGGTAAATGAGCTGGCTCTTACAGAATCCGTATGCCGAAGACTTTCCGCCCCGGTTAACGTGTTGCTCAGGATCAACACCCTGGAAGAGGCCTCGTCCCCCGAAATGATGGTAGGCGGCCCCAGCAAGTTCGGTTTCGATGAGGAGTCGGTGGTAGAGCAGGTAAGGCGCGTCGAACTCGAATACGTCAGGCTTGTCGGTGTCCACGTCTATTCGGCCAGCCAGGTACTTGATGCAGGTTTCATCTCGGACCATGTGGAGTATGTTGGAGACCTCGCCCTTAAGCTATCCGGGCTACTGGACTTCGAGCTCCGGTGTGTCGATTTCGGGGGCGGTTTCGGCATCCCCTACGGTGAGGATGAGTCCGATCTTGATCTGGAGCCCATATCCCATGCGGCCGCCGGCGTAAGACGGAGATTGGAAGAAGAATCTCCCGGCTGCCGGCTTATTTTCGAGGTCGGGCGATACCTGCTTGCTGAGTCCGGTGTCTTCATTACCAGGGTTCTCAATGTGAAGGAATCCAGGGGCAGGTGCTTTGTAATAACCGATGGGGGCATGAATCATTTCACAAGGCCGGTCTTCATGGGTGTTAAACATGCGGCCCGCGTACTCAACAAGTTTACACAAGGCCGCGACACAATGTGCAGCATCGGCGGCCCCGTGTGTACGCCTATCGATGTGATAGCCGAAGGCGTATTGCTGCCCCATCCCGAACCGGGTGACATAGTGGGGATATTCGATGCGGGAGCGTACGGGTACACAATGAGCATGATCAACTTCATGAGTCTCGGTGCCCCCGCTGAAGTCATGGTCGACAAG
>Ga0180433_10006974_pt1 | contig 14593 bp, 11 predicted proteins | sample SS_ome_8_FD_132980 | JGI IMG/M metagenome (GOLD analysis project Ga0180433, IMG submission 132980) | Hypersaline lake sediment archaeal communities from the Salton Sea, California, USA - SS_1_D_1 metaG | ecosystem: Environmental > Aquatic > Non-marine Saline and Alkaline > Hypersaline >... | reverse complement strand
TGGCCCTTACTTGCCAAATACATGGTGATCGCAGCTGTTAAAGTCGTCTTACCATGATCAACATGGCCTATGGTCCCTATATTAACATGCGGCTTTGTTCGCTGAAATTTCTCCTTTGCCATTATTGGTTACCTCCGTCATTCATTTAAAAAAATCCCTTAATTTTCTCTAATATCTTCTTGGATTCCTGTTCTGATAATTTCTGATAATGAGAAAACTGCATTGAGTAAACAGCTCTTCCCTGAGTTAATGAACGTAAATCAGTTGCATATCCAAACATCTCACTCAATGGAGTTACTGCACTGATAACTTGTGCGTCCTTACGTTGATTCATACTTTTAATTTTAGCTCGTCTTGAATTTAAATCTCCCAGAACATCCCCTAAATATTCTTCAGGCAATACTACTTCTAGATCCATCATCGGTTCCAGCAGTACGGGTTCACCTTTCTGTAAACCTTTCTGTAAAGCAATTGAACCGGCAGTATGAAAAGACATTTCATTTGAGTCTTCAGGATGAAAAGAACCATCAATTAAAGTCGCCTTGACATCGATTACCGGATACCCTGCCAACACTCCGCTGTTTAAACCATGTCTTATTCCTTTTTCTACCGGTTTTATAAATTCTTTTGGAATAACACCTCCGGTTATTCTGTTTTCAAACATAAATCCAGTCCCCCGGGGAGTGGGTTCCAGTTGAATCACAACGTGTCCGTATTGTCCCTTTCCTCCGGTCTGCCGGATAAACCTACCTTCTGCTGTAACAGACTTGGTAATTGTCTCCTTATAGGCAACCTGTGGTTTGCCCACATTAGCACTGACCTTAAACTCTTCAAGTAATTTGTTTGCAATAATATCCAGGTGTAACTCTCCCATACCTGATATAATTGTCTGACCTGTCTCCTCATCCTCCTTAACAATAAAAGTAGGATCTTCTATCATAATTTTTCTCAGAGCATTAGTCAAATCTTCCTGATCTGCCTGAGTTTTTGGCTCGATGGCCACTGAAATAACCGGTTCAGGAAACTCCATGGATTCATATATTATCGGATGTTTAGTATCAGTAAGAGTGTCCCCGGTTTTAGTATACCGAAATCCGATAGCAGCAACAATATCTCCTGTATGTGCAGCCTCAAGATCTTCTCTTTTATTAGCATGCATTTGCAATATTCGACCCAGCCGTTCTTTTCTGCCTTCTCTGTTATTTAAAACATAGGTTCCTTTCCTGGCAACACCGGAATAAACTCTAAAATAAGTCAATATTCCGGAATGAGGATCACTGTTAATTTTAAAAGCGAGAGCAGAAAAGGGCTCATCATCACTTGCTTTTCTTTTTTCTGGTTTGCCTTTTTTAGGTTCTATACCTTCAATATTCTTAACTTCATCTGGAGAAGGCAAATAATCAATAATACTATCCAGTAATTGTTGAACTCCAATGTTCTTTAATGCAGCACCGCATAATACAGGAACAATCTGAGCTTTTAGGGTACCAAACCGGATAGCTTTTTTAATCTCAGAAACCGAAGGGACAATACCCTCAATATATTTTTCCATAACTTCATCATCAAATTCAGATACTTTTTCTAAAAGATCATGATGATAAAATTCAACTTCCTCCTGATATTGCTCAGGGATATCATTCTCTTCCCAGATTTTACCCAATTTTGACTGATCAAATATAAGAGTTTTTTTCCTTAATATATCTATAATACCTGTAAAATTATCTCCTGAGCCCATAGGCAAATTGATGACCACAGGATTAGCATTCAGACGTTCTCTCATCATATTAAGTGCTCTTTCAAAATCAGCACCCAATCTATCCATTTTATTTATAAAAGCAATTCTTGGCACATGATATTTATCTGCCTGTCTCCAGACTGTCTCAGATTGTGGTTCAACACCACCCACGCCACAAAACACTGCAACAACACCATCCAGAACTCTTAAAGAACGTTCAACTTCCACTGTAAAATCCACATGTCCCGGAGTATCAATAATATTGATTCGATGATCATTCCAGAAACAAGTGGTAACTGCAGAGGTTATAGTTATCCCTCTTCGTTTCTCCTGATCCATCCAATCCATGGTTGCAGAACCTTCGTGAACTTCACCCATTTTATGAAGTTTACCGGTATAATACAATATTCTTTCTGTAGTGGTAGTTTTACCGGCATCAATATGAGCCATTAGTCCAATATTTCTGGTAGTATGTAATTTATATTTTCTTGTCATACATCCAACTCTAATACTTTTCAGTTACCATCTAAAATGTGCAAATGCTTTATTAGCTTCAGCCATTCTATGAACATCTTCCCGCTTTTTGATAGACGATCCCTCTTTTTTAGAAGCATCCATGAGTTCGTTAGCCAGTCTCTCTGCCATTGTTTTTTCAGATCTGGCTTTAGCATAATTAATAATCCACCTAAAGGCAAGTGCTTCTTTTCTGGAAGACTTGATTTCCACTGGCACTTGATATGTAGCGCCGCCAACCCGTCGGGATTTTACTTCCAGGATAGGTTTAACATTCTCTATTGCCTTTAAAAATACTTCAATACCTTTATTCTTGGTTTGTTCCTCAATTAAATCCATAGAAGAATAAAATATTTTTTCAGCAATACTTCTCTTACCTTTTCTCATCAATCCATTTATAAATTTAGTAACCACTTCATTGTTATAAACAGGATCTGGATAAATTTTTCTTTTTTGAGCTCTTCTTCTTCTTGACATCGAATATCTCCCTCAACTACTTTCGCTTCTTTCCATACTTTGATCTCCCCTGTTTTCTATCATCAACTCCGCTTGTATCATATGTACCCCGGACGATATGATACCGTACGCCTGGAAGATCTTTTACCCTTCCACCTCTTATTAGAACAATAGAATGCTCTTGAAGGTTATGTCCTTCTCCTGGAATATATGCAGTAACCTCAAAACCATTTGTTAACCGTACCCTGGCCACCTTTCGAAGTGCAGAATTAGGTTTTTTAGGCGTTGTGGTGTAAACACGAGTACATACGCCCCGTTTCTGAGGACAATTCATTAAGGCACGTGATTTAGTCTTTTTCTTGACTCTTTTTCTTCCTTTTCTTACTAGCTGATTTAATGTAGGCAACCGCTCCTCCTCATTCTATTCTGTTTATTTTACTATTTTAGTATCTTCAACTATTTCAGTTTCTTCTTTCGGCCATACCTTCAAATCCCGAAATTTTCTGTTCCCGGTACCTGCAGGAATAAGATTACCCATAATGATATTCTCTTTAGGCCCCTGCAATCTATCTATACCGCCACGTATCGCAGCATTTGTTAATACTTTTGTTGTTTCCTGAAATGAAGCAGCAGAGACAAAAGATTCTGTGCCCAGAGAAGCCTTGGTAATTCCCAAAAGAATAGGTTGAAAAGTTGCAGGTTTCGCAGCTCTGAATACAGCCGGCTGTTTCCCATCCTCTTCTAACTTATTATTCGCATCCACTACTTCATGCTTATCAACCACTCTGTTTTCTTTGAATTGTGAATCACCTGGTTCTTCAATGACCACTTTATTGAGAATTTTTTCATTTTCTTCCAGAAACTGATATCTGTCAATGACTTCTTTCTCTAAAAATCCAGTATCTCCAGGATTTTCAATTTTAACTTTGCTTAACATTTGTCTAACAATTACTTCAATATGTTTATCATTTATTCTGACACCCTGAAGTCTGTAAACTTCCTGAATTTCATTTACTAAATATCCCTGAACTCTTTTTGCTCCCAGAATTGCCAGTATATCATGCGGTGCAACTGAACCTTCTGTTAATTTCTCACCAGCTTTGACATAGTCACCTTCATGAACCAGCAGATGTTTTCCATAGGGAATTATATAAGATTTTTTCTCTTCTCCATCTGGTGATAAAACTGTGATTTTTCGTACTCCCTTTTTAACAATTCCGATACTTACAGTGCCGTCAATCTCGCTGACCACAGCTCTGTTTTTGGGTTTTCTTGCCTCAAATAATTCCGCAACTCTGGGTAATCCACCGGTAATATCTCTGGTTTTACTGATTTCTCTGGGGATTTTAACCAGCGCAGTACCGGCTTTTACTTTTTGTCCATCCTTTACCATTATATTGGCCTGAATAGGAATGACATAGGAAGAAAGCTTTTTACCTTTTTCATCAACAATTGCAATATGAGGACTGACCTTCTTATCCTTAGATTCAATAATTACTTTTCTTTTTTGTCCAGTTGTTTCATCCACTTCTTCTCTGAATGTTACATTTTCAATAATATCAACAAACTGAACTCTACCATCATTATTGGCAAGAATAGTGTCAGAATATGTATCCCATCTGAATAATTTCTGGCCCTTTTTAACTTCCTCATTTTCTGATACTAGTAATTCAGCAGCATAAGGTACAGTAAAACTACATACTTCTCTATTATCTTCATCAATGACTTTCAGTTGTCCATTACGCTTAAGAGAAACTTTACTCCCATCTTCTCTGGTAGCCAAATCCAGATTATCAAATTTTACTTTTCCATCCCCACGGGAAGCAACTTCAGATTCAATAGCAATTCTGCTTGCTGTTCCTCCGATATGAAAAGTTCTGAGTGTAAGTTGTGTACCTGGCTCACCAATAGACTGAGCAGCCATTACTCCGACAGCTTCTCCGATAACAACTTTTTTTCCGGTGGCCATATTTCTTCCATAACAGTTTGCACATACACCTCTTGGGGCTTCACAGGTCAGTACTGACCGTATTCCCACTTCACTGACACCTTTTGAAGAAATGAGGTCTGCTTCTTCTTCATTGATTAGCACACCTGCCTCAACAATAACTTCACCAGTTTGCGGATCATACACATCTTCAGATGTTACTCGACCCAATATTCTATCATGTAGGGGTTCAATTACTTCTTCTCCATCCTTTAAATCACCAACATACTGCCCCATAATTGTTCCGCAATCTTCCATAGAAATAATAACATCATGAGCAACATCAACTAATCGTCTGGTTAGATATCCAGCATCTGCTGTTTTTAAAGCTGTATCCGCCAATCCTTTCCGGGCTCCATGAGTAGATATAAAATATTCTAATACAGATAACCCCTCTCTGAAATTAGCCGTAATCGGAGATTCGATAATTTCTCCGGTTCCGCCGGTAAGTTTCTTTTGAGGTTTCGCCATTAATCCCCTCATCCCGGCTAACTGTCGTATCTGTTCTCTGCTTCCTCGTGCACCTGAATCAGCCATGATAAATATCGGATTTAATCCATCCATGGATTCACGTAATTCGTTAAAGAGCATTTCAGTTAACTGATTCGTTGCTCTGGTCCATACATCTATAACCTTATTATACCGTTCACCATCAGTTATAATTCCTTTTTCATACCAACTTCTAATTTTATCTACTTCTTCATATGATTTTTTAACCAGTTCCTTTTTCTTTTCAGGAATAATAGTATCTTCCAAACCAATAGTCACTCCACCCTTCATAGCATAGGTAAAGCCTAAATCTTTCAAATCATCCAGAAACAGAACAGCACGACTGTTGCCACATTTTCTGTAACAATCATAAACAATATTTTCCATACGTTTTCTGGTAAGAAGTTCATTAATAAACCCTAATTCATCGGGAACAATTTCATTGAATATGACTCGCCCAACTGTAGTATCTATATATTCCTTATTGATTCTCACTTTTATCCTTGCATGCAGATCTATTTTATCATCATTATAAGCAATAATTACTTCTTCTGAATTTGAGAAAACCTTTTCTTCTCCGCGAGAACCTTTTAATGTCTTTGACAGATAGTAACAACCAAGAACAATATCCTGACTTGGTATAGCCAGAGGTTTACCATTTGCAGGCGATAATATATTATTAGTTGACAACATTAAAACAGATGCTTCAGCCTGAGCATTAACTGATAATGGTAAGTGAACAGCCATCTGGTCACCATCAAAATCTGCATTAAAAGCCGCACATACCAGAGGATGTATCGAAATAGCCTTGCCCTCTACAAGAATTGGTTCAAAAGCCTGAATTCCCAAACGATGCAACGTAGGAGCACGATTTAATAATATAGGATGTCCTTCTATGAGATCTTCGAGAATTCCCCATACTTCATCGGCCTTCTTTTCAACCACTTTTTTTGCTGATTTTACAGTCTTGACAAACCCTCTTATGACTAACTGCCGAATAACAAAAGGTTTGAATAACTCCAGCGCCATTTCTTTTGGTAAACCGCACTGATTCATTTTAAGATCAGGCCCTACCACAATTACAGATCTTCCTGAGTAGTCAATTCTTTTCCCCAGAAGGTTCTGACGAAATCTGCCCTGTTTTCCTTTCAGCATATCCGAAAGTGATTTAAGAGGTCTGTTGCTATCTCCTCTGACTGCAGCACGTCTTTTTCCGTTATTAAACAATGAATCCACTGCTTCCTGAAGCATTCGTTTTTCATTTCTTAAAATTACTTCCGGTGCCTTAATCTCCATTAACTTCTTGAGCCGATTATTTCGAATAATTACTCTTCTATATAAATCATTTAAATCAGAAGCAGCAAATCTCCCTCCTTCTAAAGGCACTAAAGGCCTCAATTCAGGAGGAATAACAGGAATGATCGACATTACCATCCATTCAGCTTTATTTGGTTTTCCGTTTTCTGTCTGCCGAAAAGCTTCGATCACTTTTAATCGCTTAAGAGCATTTTTCTTTTTTTGCTTTGATTTACCTTCTTTGACTACTAAACGTAATTGTGCTGATAACTCCTCGATGTCAACTTTTGATAATAAATCCCGTATAGCTTCTCCACCCATTTTTGCCACAAATTTACCATTCGTCTCTTCCGGATTAGGATTGGAAACCACTTCTTCATCACTTTCTTCAGCGCCAACTGATTCACCCAAACTTTCCAATACCTCAAAATATTCATCTTCAGTTAAAAGATCTCCCCTTTCCAATCCGCTATTACCTGCTTCGATGACCACATAGTTTTCATAGTAAATAATTTTTTCTAAACCTTTAGTAGTAATATCCAGAATATACCCTATCTTGGAGGGAACTGATCTAAAATACCATATATGCACAACCGGTACAGCCAGGGCTATATGACCCATTCGTTCCCGACGGACAGCCTTTGTAGTTACCTCTACACCGCATCTGTCACAGATTATTCCTTTATATCTAATTCTTTTGTATTTACCACAATGACATTCATAATCCTTGACTGGTCCAAAAATCTTTTCACAGAATAAACCGTCTTTTTCCGGTTTATAAGATCGGTAATTAACGGTTTCAGGCTTTAAAACCTCACCATGACTCCAGCTTAAAATCGTATCTGGAGATGCGAGATTAATTAACATCTCGGAATAATATTTTTCTTTTCTGCCTTTAACCACTTATTAATACTCCTTTATGAATATCTTTATTATATCTTTACCGCAACTCAACATCTAATCCAAGCCCCATTAATTCTTTTAATAATACATTAAATGATTCAGGAATACCAGGTTCAGGTAGATTCTCACCTTTAACGATCGCCTCGTAAGTTTTTGCTCTACCTTTAACATCATCAGATTTAACTGTTAATATTTCACGTAATGTATGAGCTGCTCCATATGCTTCTAAAGCCCAGACTTCCATTTCCCCGAATCTCTGACCTCCAAACTGTGCTTTACCACCCAATGGTTGCTGAGTAACTAATGAATAAGGACCGATAGATCTTGCATGTATCTTATCTTCGGCTAAATGAGATAATTTATTCATGTAAATATGGCCGACTGTTACCCGATGATCAAATTTTTCTCCTGTTCTTCCATTATAAAGAATTGATTTACCATCAACAGGTAAACCGGCTTCTCTCAATTCTTCCCCCACTTCCTTTTCAGTTGCGCCATTAAAAACAGGAGTTGCATAATGACAATTAAGACTTTTCGCAGCCCAACCCAGCATCGTTTCCATAATCTGGCCCAAATTCATTCTGGATGGTACTCCCAAAGGATTCAATATAATATCTATAGGTGTACCATCCGGAAGATAAGGCATATCTTCTACGGGAACCACTTTAGCGATAACTCCCTTATTCCCATGGCGTCCGGCCATTTTATCACCAACTTGAAGTTTCCTTTTTCTTGCTATATATACCTTAACCAGTTTAATAATTCCCGGAGGCAATTCATCTCCGACTATTACTTTTTCCTTTTTTCTTTCAAATTTGTTCTCAATATCTTTGATCACTTTTTCATAACGATCAAAAATTGTATTTAATGTCTGATCAGTTTTTTTGTCATTAAGTACTAAAGAAGAAGACCTGTCCATTTTATCAAAATCAATTTTATCTAATGCTTTGTCAGTAATTTTAGCATTTTTACGCAGAATAATTTTTTGATATTCAGTTTCCCGTATACCTGCAGAAGTCTTGCCCTTCAATACTGATTTTAATTTTTCATCTCTGTATGATTTTACTTGTTCTTTTTCTTTTTTCGCCTCTTTTTCGTAATCTTTAATAATCTGGTTATCTTTTTTCTTGGTTTCAGCATCTCTTTTCTTTAAAGAAAATAATTTAGTATCTATTACTACCCCATCCATCCCAGATGAAGCTCTTAAAGAAGCATCTTTAACATCTCCTGCCTTCTCTCCAAAAATTGCTTTCAATAGTTTTTCTTCAGGAGTTGGCTCTGTTTCACCTTTAGGAGTGACTTTCCCCACTAATATATCACCAGACTTTACTCTTGCACCTACACGTATTATCCCATCTTCATTTAAATCTTTGGTGGCTTCTTCTGAAACATTTGGAATCTCTCTGGTTAATTCTTCTTCTCCGCGTTTTGTATCTCTTACCTGAAGTTCAAACTCTTCTATATGAATGGATGTATAAATATCTTCCTGAACCACTCTTTCACTGATAACTATAGCATCTTCAAAATTATACCCTTTCCAGGATAGAAATGCTACTAAAACATTTCTTCCTAATGCTAATTCCCCTCTGTCCGTAGCACATCCATCAGCAATAATATCACCCTTTTTAACTTTATCTCCCTCTTCAACTATAGGAATCTGATTGATCATTGTATCCTGATTAGTTCTTAAAAATTTGGTCAATTTATATACTTGTTCCTGGATAAAATCAAAATCTAAAGTTTCTTTATCAGACTGATGATCTTTGGTAATTACAATTTCATCTCCGCTGACTTTCTTTACTACTCCATCAATATCTGAGATTAACAATGATTTCGAATCTTTAGCAATCTTCTGTTCCATTCCAGTGCCTACAAAAGGTGCTTCAGGCTGTAAAAGAGGAACTGCCTGACGTTGCATATTAGATCCCATAAGTGCCCGGTTAGCATCATCATGTTCTAAAAAAGGTATTAATGCAGCAGCTGCACTAACTATCTGATTAGGAGAAACATCCATGTAATGAACCTGATCAGGCTTTACAATAGGAAACTCACCTCTATATCTGGCCTTAACTCTTTCACTTAAAAAATTACCTTTTTTATCCATAGGTGTGTTTACCTGAGCAATGATATAACTTTCTTCATCTTCTGCATTTAAATATTCAATTTTCTTAACTACTTTACCATCATCTACTTTTTGATACGGGGTTTCCAGAAATCCAAATTCATTCACTCGGGCATAGGTAGCTATTGAGGATATTAATCCAATATTCGGACCTTCAGGTGTTTCAATGGGACATAGCCGTCCATAATGCGAATAATGAACATCTCTGACCTCAAATCCTGCTCTTTCTCTGGTCAATCCTCCCGGCCCTAAGGCAGATAAACGTCTTTTATGGGTCATCTCAGCCAAAGGATTTGTTTGATCCATAAATTGAGATAACTGACTGGTGCCGAAAAAAGAATTTATTACTGACATTACAGCCCGGGCATTTACTAGATCCTGAGGGGTCATATGTTCAGTATCACCAATATTCAGTCTTTCCTTGATAGTTCGTGCCATTCTGGAAACACCAATAGCAACCTGTTCGGAAAATTGTTCTCCGATAGTCTTGACTCTCCTGTTTCCAAGATGGTCTATATCGTCAGCATTCTTTTTTCCCCCTCGAAGATCTAGTAAATACTGAATAATATGATTTATATCATCTCTTGTCAATACCCGTTTGTTTTCATCAATATCAAGACTTAATTTTTTATTAATCCTGTGTCTGCCGACAATTCCGATATCATATCTGTTGGGACTAAAAAACAAACGTTCAATCATAGTTCTTGCAGTATCTATATCCGGTGGTTCTCCTGATCTCAATTGATGGTAAACATATTCGATAGCGTCTTTTTCAGTATCAATATTATCTTTGTTAAAGGTATTCTTAATTACTTCAACACCACTTAACTCTCCTTCTTCCCGAAAAAATTTAACCTTGGAAACATCTAATTCTTTTAATTTATCCAGTGCTTCTTTATCAAATATATCACCTCGTTCAAACAACAGTTCCCCGGTTTCATTATCAACAATACCCACTTCCTCATTATCAAAAAATAGGTATTTGCCAAAATGATCCTTTATTTTTTTATTATCTAACGAAACTTCATCCACCATGTTAAACAATCGTAAAATCTGTTCATCAGTTGAACAGCCTAACGCACGTAAAAGTACAGTTGCAGGAAATTTTCGTCCCTGATCAATATAAACATACAATACATCATTAATATCAATACTAAATTCCAACCAGGAACCTCTGAATGGAATAACTCTTGCAGAAAAACTTCTGCTCCCATTCGGATGTACCTTTTCATCAAAGAAAACACCTGGTGACCGATGCAGCTGATTGACGATAATTCTTTCAGCACCATTAATGATAAACGTACCCTTTTCAGTCATATAAGGGAAATTACCAAGATATACTACCTGTTCCAGAGTGTCTGCATAATCTGCTTTTTTACTGTATTTATCCTTAACAGACAACCGCATCTTCATTTTTAACGGTACAGAATAAGTTACTCCTCTGTTACGGCATTCTTTAACACTGTATTTCGGATCATCAACATAATATTCAATAAATTCTAATATATAATTTTCCCTTGAATCCGTAATAGGAAAAACTTTCTCAAATACCTCTTGTAACCCTTTAGATTTCCGTTTACTTGGTTGTACATCATCCTGCAGGAAACCTCTAAACGATTTTAACTGAATATCCAGTAAATCTGGTATCTTAACGGCTGAAGATATTTTTGCAAAACTATTTCTTTCAATTAACTCTTTTCTCAAAAAATTGCCCTCCCTAAACAAAAAACTTAACTTAATTCAACCTGGGCTCCAACTTCTTCCAATTGCTTTTTTACATCTTCAGCTTCATCTTTTGCAACACCTTCCTTAACCACTCCCTTTGGTGCAGATTCAACCAATTCTTTGGCTTCTTTTAATCCAAGTCCTGTAATTGCGCGTACTACCTTAATAACCTGAATTTTGCTTGAGCCGAAAGATTTTAGAACAACATCAAATTCATCTTTTTCTTCCTTACCTCCCTCTGCAGGACCTCCTCCAGCGACAGGAGCTGCTGCAACAGGAGCTGCTGCTGTAACACCAAATTCATCTTCCAGTGCTTCAACTAACTCTGCCAATTCAAGAACTTTTAATTTCTTAATTGAATCGAGTATTTTCTCAACATTTTTTGAAATCTCTTTTTCATCCGTACTTTGTTTTTTTTCTGCAGTTTTTGTTTCTTCAGCTTTTTCTTCTTTAGCTTTTTTTTCTTCGGCCATTATTCCCTCCGAACTTACATCTAATTATAGTTTATTTTATTCTTTTTCTTTTTGTTCTTTTACTGATACTAATGTTCTTACTAATTTTGAGATCATACCATTTAAACTGCTTACTAAACCCTGTATTGGAGAATTCACATTTCTTACTAATTGTGAATACATTTCATTTTTTGTCGGTAAAGAAGCAATCTGTTTAACTTTTTCAGGCCCGTAAAAATGCCCTTCGAATATTGACATTTTGATACTTGGTTTTTCTTCTTTCTTTGCAAAGTCACTTATGATCCGAGCCGGAGCCGATGGATCTTTAAAACTATATGCAATCGCAGAAGGACCTTTCAGATAGTCAACCATTTCTTCATAACCAACGTCTCTCGCCGCTATCCTGGCTAATGTATTTTTAACTACTTTATACTCTACAGAAGATTCCCGGCACTTACTTCTCAATTCTGTCATCTGAGATACATTCAATCCTTTATAATCAGTTATAAAGATACCTTCTGCTTTTTTGAATACTTCACTAACTTCTTTTACTATCGCTTCTTTTTCTGGTGTTGGCATAACCATCCCTTACATTAAAACATTCAATACTTTTTTATTTCCTCACCAGTGATGAACTTTCCAATTTAATTCCCGGTCCCATGGTTGATGACAATGTGATCCCTTTTAAATAAAGACCTTTTGCAGATGCTGGCCTTAGTCGCATCACTTCCTGAATCAAAGCTTTTATATTATCAATTATCTGCTGGGTAGTAAATGAACATTTACCAACTATTGTATGAATAATACCATACTTATCAACCCGAAACTCGATCCTCCCTGCTTTCAGCTGTTTTACAGCCTTTGATATATCATTGGTTACTGTTCCGGCTTTAGGATTTGGCATTAATCCCTTTGGCCCTAAATATTTCCCTAGTTTTCCTACGTCTTTCATTACATCAGGTGTCGCTACAATCACATCTGCTTCACACCATCCTTTTTGAATTTTTTCAATATATTCTTCTAAACCAACCATATCAGCACCTGCTTCCTTGGCTTCCTTATCTTTTGGGGGTTTACAGAGAACAAGCACTTTAACTTCTTTACCTGTACCATGAGGCAGTGCAACAGTTCCTCTGACCATTTGATCAGCTTTCTTAGGTTCTACCCCCAGATTAATTGAGACTTCAATACTCTCATCGAATTTTGCCGTTTTCTGCTTTTTTAGGATTTCTACACCCTCTTCTAGACCGTATGACTTATTTCGATCAACAAGTTCTGAATTTGATTGATATTTTTTACCTCTATTCATATATACCTACCTTATGCTTCAACAATAATTCCCATGCTTCTTGCAGTTCCTTCAATGATACGCATAGCCATTTCTTCATCATTTGCATTTAAATCCACCATCTTGGTCTGCGCAATTTCTCTGATCTGGCTACGATTTACTTTCCCTACTTTTTCTTTATTGGGCATTCCTGAACCTTTTTCAATTTTAGCAGCTTTCTTTAATAATACTGCAGCAGGTGGTGTTTTAGTGATAAAAGTAAATGACCTGTCTGCATAAATAGTAATAATTACAGGAATAATCAAACCTTGTTTTTCCTTAGTTTTAGCATTAAAAGCTTTACAAAATTCCATTATATTAACTCCATGCTGCCCAAGAGCAGGTCCTACAGGAGGGGAAGGATTTGCCTGACCACCAGGAATTTGTAATTTTACTTCTGTCATTATTTTTTTTGCCATTATTCCACCTATCCTTTAATCGATCTACTTTTCTAAATCAACCTGTAAAAAATTAAGTTCAACTGGAGTAGAACGACCAAATATACTTACCATCACTTTTAACTTTTTTCTTTCTTTATTAACGTCTTCTACCACTCCGGAAAAATCTGAGAATGGACCATCAATAACTTTTACCACATCTCCTTTTCGATAAGGAACTTCCACTACTTCTTCATCAGTGCGGTCCTCAACTCTTCCCAGTATACGTCGTATTTCCTTTTCTGATAAAGGACTTGGTTTATTTTTAGGTCCAACAAAGTTAGTTACACCCGGAGCATTGAGTACAAGATTTTGAGAATCTCCATCTAATTCCATTTCAATGAGCATATAACCCGGGAAAAACACCCTGTTTCTCACTCTTTTCTTACCTCCTCTCATTTCCACCACATCCTCTGAGGGAATTAATATTTTTTTTATTTTATCCTCTAATCCAGTCCTTTTTATTTCATTTTCTAAATACTTTTTTATCTTCTTTTCATGACCAGAATAAACATGTATTGCATACCACTTTGCCAAATAAAAGCCCCTTTTTAAAAAACAATTTCAAATAAACGATTTAGCAAATAATCAGATATAAACATAAAAAGAGAAAGCAAAACACATAAAACAATTACAACAACAACAGAGCCATAGAGTTCTTCCCGCGATGGCCAATTAACTTTTGACACTTCTTGTTGAACTTCATTTAAAAATTTTATTATCTTTTGCATAGCATTTACTCTCTCTTTATTAGCTTAAGCAGGCCTGGGAGGATTTGAACCCCCAACCCCCGGATTTGGAGTCCGGTGCACTAGCCAATTGTGCTACAGGCCTTTAAGAAAATAAAAAATCTTATCTTGTTTCTTTATGAACTGTCCGTTTATTACAATATGGACAATATTTCTTATACTCCACTCTCTTCGGATGATTCTTCTTGTTTTTGGTAGTAGTATAATTTCGTTGTTTACAAACCGTACATTCAAGTGTAATTATATTTCTCATTATAAATTCAATCTAACTGACTATTTAATAATTTTACCAACTACTCCGGCTCCGACCGTTCTGCCCCCTTCTCGGATTGCAAAACGAAGACCCTGTTCCATTGCTATCGGTTCTATCAGCTCTACTGTCATGTCAATATTATCTCCTGG